>SKEY01000092.1_pt1 | contig 149605 bp, 162 predicted proteins | sample 4843871 | NCBI WGS metagenome assembly SKEY01 (sample SAMN11008797, study PRJNA524170) | human gut metagenome | biome: Human fecal sample; material: Feces; isolation source: fecal sample from pouch patient p36 | host: Homo sapiens | place: Israel: Tel-Aviv | collected 2016-12-04
TCAGAGCGACCAGGAAATTGAGACTTACATTGAACAACTGAATAATCGACCACGCAAGGTCTTAGGCTGGAAGACGCCATCAGAAGTCTTCATGGGTAAAAAGTTGCACTTGAGTTGACAATTCGTCCTTTCAATTTAAGCAGGAATCTGCTATCTAGCGCAAGGCCGGGATCACAGCTGTCAATTGTTGAACAACCAACACACTGAGCGCCATCTTGAGCAAGTCACCAGGAATATAAATCAAGACACTCGCAAGCGCTGGGACAAAGCCCAAACTGGTAGTCGCAGCTAACCACGCAGCACCCAGAAATTCCGTCAAAAGGACCCCACCAAATGTCATACCCAGTACTTTGGTTAACCAAAAATCAGGTTTCAGATAGTGCGTTATGGCTGCATATGCTATCGGTGTCAACAACCAGCCATACATGAAACCAGCAGTCGGTCCTAAGAAAATAGCAATACCGCCTCGACCGCCTGTCAATACTGGCAAGCCTAATGCTGCCAATGCCAATAACATGCCAATTGTGATCGTTGCTGGCCGCGTTGGTAACAACATTGCAACCAACATAACACCCATGTTCTGCAAGACAATCGGCACACCAAGAAAGCCAACAGTGATCGGTGGCGCAAAGGCCAAGCCAATCAAAACTGCCAACAATAGTCCCATCCGTGTCAAAGTTTTTGTTTGCATGAAGTCACCATTCCCATCTTATGTTTCACTTAGGATACCATATCGTGACGCCATGCAGTACCAAAAATCGTTCAGGGCATGTCTCTTTTTTGTTCTTTTGCCGAAAAATCGCCTTTTTGTGGCTAAAATACCCGATTGTTACTTTTCTTCGGTCAATTTACCTTCATAAGCCAGTTTCTCGTTTTCGTAGCCCAGCATGTGATCTTCAAAATGATCAATTTTATAGTCTAGGTAGCGAAGGGTCTTGTTAATATTATCGCGCCGTTCAATCAAAGCATCACGTTGTTCAATAAACAAAGACTTTCGGGCTGCAATTGTTTGATCGCCTTCTCGTAAAAGCTTAACAAACTCGGAAAGCGATTCAATCGACATCCCAGCTTTACGGAGAACCATGATGTAATAAACCCAGTTGACCGCATGTTCATCGTAGTCACGATAGCCACTCTGATTCCGTTGAATTTCAGGCAATAACCCAATTCTTTCCCAGTAACGCAATGTATCCTTTGTCAGATTAAACTTTTTACTAACTTCATCAATTGTCACGCTTATCGCTCCTTCAACAGTCTCAGCAGATCAACGACATGATTATCTGGCATTCACTCGCAAACTAAGTTCAGTGGTCTAATACCGATCACAACGGATTTTTGACTCAGATAGTCAAATGATCCTTTGCATGATGTGACTCACCATGAGCTCCAATCAATACCTGATAAACCTTTGTCCAAGCATCTCAAAATTTTTAGCACACCAAGACGCTTCTACAACGTTGTCAGCCATGCAGAGATTTCAGCCTTCTTTTGGGCGACATTGTCATCCGCCATACCAAATCCTTGTTTGACTTGCAGTTGCCCAGCTGCCTGTTTAAACGCCTGTTCATAGGCGCCGGGTGTGCCAGCATCGGTATAAAAAGGCCTGAATACAGCTCGACTACTTTGCACCTGTTTTAGAAAACTCAAAACTGGTGTTGATGGCGCTGCCGACCAAACCGGACCACCAACCAAGATCGTTTCATAACCGGTCAGATCAGGAATAACCGTTGTCAGATGCGGTAAATTTCCGGACGCTACTTGATGTTTTGCCCGACCAGAGGTGTCATACATATCTGACGAAAAAGTTTGCTCAGGAACACGTAGAGCTAACAGGTCTGCATCTGTCGCCTGTTGTAAATATTTCGCCAATGTAGCAGTATGCCCTGACCATGAATAATACACAATCAGTACTTTACTTGCCATGACAGTCTCCTTTAACCTTCAACCACGATTAGTGACTTAATGGCCTTCCGCTGATCCATCGCATCATAAGCGTCCTGAATATGTTCAAGATCAAAGCGTTGCGTGAAGACTTTGCCTGGGTGAATCTCGCCATTCAAGACGGCTTTGAGCAGCAATTGTTTGTCATCTGTCGTGACCGAAGCGATCCCCCCACGCAGACCAATATTTCGCCAGAACAGATTATTCGTGTTCATCTCTGGCTTTTGAGGTACGCCGACACGACCCACAACTGCGCCTGGACGACCTACTTTAGTGGCAGTATCCACTGACTGTTCAGTGCCAACACATTCAAGCACAGCATCAGCACCTGCGCCGTTCGTCATTGCTAAGACTTTCTGAACCGCTTCATCCCCACGTTCGGGTACAATATCAGTTGCGCCAAAAGCAATCGCCATTTTTTGCCGGTCTTCATGCCGACTCATCGCAATGATGCGCTTAGCACCGCGTAACTTGGCAGCAATGACGCCGCAAAGGCCAACTGCCCCGTCGCCCATGACAACAACTGTATCGCCTTGTTTAACCTCGGCGCTTGCAGCAGCATGATAACCTGTCGCCATGACATCAGCCAGTGTGACAAATGAATTCAACATCTCATCTGAATAATCGCTCGGCTGACCCGGAATTTTAACCAAGGCCCAGTTTGCATTCGTGAAACGTAAATACTGCCCCTGATAGCCACCATTGCCGCCTGCTTCCTGATTCATGCAATCACCATCAAAACCGGCAAGACAAGCCGCACAGTGACCGCAACCATGTGTAAACGGCGCAATGACAAAATCACCGACATGAATATCATGAACTTCAGCACCAACTTCTTCCACAATGCCAATCGCCTCATGACCAACAAGACTATTAGCGTCTCGATGTGAGATGCCGCGGAACCACCATAAGTCTGATCCGCACACACTGGCTCGAACAATCTTGATGATTGCATCAGTTGGCTTTTGAAGCTGCGGTTTTGGTACATCTTGTGTTTCGACTTTACCTGGTTCTAAAAAAACAGCTGCTTTCATTTGAAATACCTCCTAAATGTGAGCACGAGCCAGCACGATTAGCAACCGGCGTGTAAGTGACCTTGGGCGCGATGGTCGCACTTTGACCATTGCGAACAAGGTCCTTACACACAGATTGCTGCGCTGGCGAGCGCGTTATCGTGAGCGCTTTTCCCCAGTTAATAAACCGGTCGATCTGATCCGGCCGTATCAGGATCGGCAATCCCGACACTGTCGTTTTTCAAATAATCAGGATCCGCAATGATCTTAAGCACCACGTCGGCCACACTCTTGCGTGAGCCCGAAACTCCGACATAAGTTTCATCTCTATGCGTCAGTTGATACTTAACGTCACGATCATTTAGCCAAGGTAGGCGTAAGGTTGTGTAGTCGAGACCCGACTGTTCAAGAAGTTGATCTGACTTCAGAGCTGATGGTAACCCATTGCCGATAGTCGCCTTGTTCCACTTGCCAAAGGTGCCTGGAACTTCGTCATAGATCCCGAGAACATTCGTATAAATCACCCGCTGCACGTGACCAGCCTTCATCCCCGCAATGACATTTTGGGTTTGTTGGCTGCCTTTGCTATGATCAACCACGCCGACAAATACAAGATCCTGGTCAACCATTGCTTTTTTGACATCATCCAACCGATCAAGACTGCCCTCAACCAGTGTGACCCGCGGATTTTTCGCCAACTGCGCCAAGCGTGATTGATGGCGTAAGAACAAGGTTAAATGTACATTGGCGAATTGATCATCGTTGAGAATTTGATTTTCAATCAGTCGTGAAATCTGGCCGTTTGCAGCCATTATCAAAATATTCTTTATCAAAACATCGCCTCCATGTAGATGTGCATCGCTTGCTTGAGTTTTCCCCGTAAACTGATATCGCAGTCATCACTGCTGAATCAGCTATAGGGGGATCACCCCAGTCAAGAAAAACGTTATCTGTATCTAATTCGTTTATGGCTGAATCAATAAAGATGCCATGATCGTGGACAAGTTGCGTTATCTAAACCTTACTTCTTACGAACAAAGGCTATATTAAACCTTTGTGTGCACTCCAATGCAACCACAATCATCATCATTGTTTCGCTAATGAATGTGTTGTTGTCGCTCAATTTACGCAAACTCAATCCAGAGGCTAACTTTGGCCTGTTGTATGCCATACCTACCGTAATCGTCGCCCTTGATTTATTGCTCAAGCTAGTCGGTCTCCTTATTTCTGTGACCATTTTCCCAGCCGCAATGGTGCTGTCAATCTTATTGGCCAGCCTTCTATTGATTTTCTTTCCAAAATCAGCATGAAACAACATGGCACTTTATGAAAATTTGCAAAAAAATAGCTGTGACCGAAATTTCGTTCACAGCTTTCGCCTGCCCAGGCTGGATTCGAACCAGCGACCCTTTGATTAACAGTCAAGCATTCTACCACTGAACTACTGGGCAATGAGTATGTATAGTATATTCTCATGTTTCTTAGAAAAATGCAATATTTTTCGTCTTTCTTTTTTGCCATTTCCCTTTAAAAATTTAAAAATAGTTTTGACGTGCGCAGTATGACCACAAAAACGCTGACAGTCTTTGGTTGTCGCTCGATGAACCTGCATAGTGCCCGTGAAATGGCCGCACGCTGACAAGCAGTTTCATCTATAATAAAGGTGAAAGGTCGTGAACCTATGGATGCTCCTTACCCGAATATGCAAGATCTGCCTGATTTGCCGTCTGAATCCGGCAACGATCAACCAATATGGCAAGCACTTGCCAAAAAAATACCCTCAGTTGCTGATCGCCGTGTTCTCGTCATTCATTGCGGCGATGGTTGGTTTTGTCGTCATGCCCTCAACGGCGGTGCCACCGCGGTTCTCGGTATTGACACCGATGCGGTTGCCATTCAAGATGCCCGCGCTGTTGCCAGCTCCGATCGCTTACGTTATCGCATCATGCCGGATAAATGGCTAAAACTGTTAACTGGACCATATGATCTCATCGTCGGCTCATTTGATCAATCACCAGAGGAGCTACGTGCCATGACTCATGTTTTAAGTGCGCTGCTTAGTCCTAAAGGCCAACTTATCGCCGCTGTTGCACCATCAAAGCAGCCCATTGGCGATGATCTCGCAGTTGATGAACTGATCAGCTCACAACTTGTGATCAATCGTTGGTACCAAGTGACAGATAAGCGGCTAACCCAAACGGAACAATTATATCTGTTGCTTAGCTCGCGGGTTTCGCACTGACATCTCAAGGTGAGCAACGGTCATTGACCACTACAATTAAAATGAGCACAAAAAAAGCCGAAGCACTTGCTCCGACTTTTTTGATGCATTCATTTAATTACTGAAGTACTTCAACGGTTGCAGACAGAATCCCTGCTGCAGGAATCTGGCCACTCGGCATTGCAACATCTAACTGATTAGGATTGCCTGCAGCAAAACTACCAGTATCATTAACTGTCCGAGTCAATGTTTGACCATTGGACATGGTGATGCGTAATACGGTGCCCTTAGGGAAGACGCTCAAGTTAGCAGCAACGCCACTGTAGCCCATGTTGCTACCTAGAACAGCCGGATCATAGAAGCTGATCTTGAAGGTGCCTTTGTTAGTTGCACTTTGGGTTGGTTGTGTCGTCTGAGTTGTCTGAGCAACTGGCTGGCTAACCGCCTGCTGTTGTACTTGTTGTTGCTGCTTTTGTTGCGCAGCTGCCTGCTGAGCCTGTTGCTGTTGAACTTGTTGCTGTTGAACTTGTTGCTGTTGTGCTTGCTGAGCTTGTTGCGCCTGTTCAGCAGCCTGTTGTTGTGCTTGCTGGTTAGCGGCCGATTCAGCAGCAGCTTGAACTGACGCAGCTGATTCAGCGGCAGCACTTTGCGCGGCAGCACTTTCAGCGGCGCTTTGCGCTGCTGCGGACGCAGCGGCACTCTGAGCAGCAGCGCTTGATGCTGCTTGCGCATTAGCTGACGCAGTTGCGGCCTGAGCAGCTTGTTCGGCTGGTGACGTTGTCTGAGTCGGTGCGGCAGCCGCATCAGCCTTTTTCGTCAATGGTGCCAACTGCTGCAAAGTATTAATACTCAGATAGCGTTCTGGAATCCAGCCGTGGTCTTCAGTTTCATACCAAATTTCTGCGAAGACTTTTTTACTATTCACAAATTTAACGTGTTCACCAGTTGTCACATAACGCTTAACTTGTTGACCCGCTGTCGGTGAGGTCCAAACAGTCGTAGCACCACCGTTGTAGGTAACATCAGCTTCGGTTTTGTCGCTAGCTGGTGCACTGACGGTCGCGGTTTCAGTATTCTTCGTAGCAGCGCTGACGTGACTTGGCTTGGACAATGCCACGGCAGACAGTGCAACTGCTGAGAATAATACTGTACTTAAAAGCTTTTTCATGTTCGTATTCCTCCTGGATTTGTGTGGTGATTTAACTAACTGAGACTTAGTATAGCTATCCAGTGTTACGAACATGTATTCTGTGTGTTGCGATTGGGTTAAGTTCTATGACAAAAGATTACATTAGATGACATCCTTAACAAACTGACACTGCCTTTTTGTTAAACCAAACTAAAACGGCATCTCTGTCAAACAGATGCCGTTTCACTTCTATAGGAAGAGTCGATCCAATGTTGCCGCCAAAACCTGATGTCCGTGATCCAGTATCCCCGGATTGACAGGGCCTTGCGGTTTGCCTGCTGCCGCACCAATTTCAGCAATCATGTCTGGGGTCACTTCCAGATGGAACTGGAAGCCAACGATATGGTCATGATAAGCGAAGCCTTGCAGCGCATGCTCATTTTCGTAAAGTAATGTACTTCCTGGTAAGCGGCTCATCGCTTCCCCATGCCAGTGGAAAACATTGAGTAACGTGCCATCGGTACCGCGCACGGTGCCGATGCCTTCTTCTGGTTGCGGCATTCGATAAACATTGGCACCAAATGCTTTGGTAATCTGCTGGGCACCTAGACAAATCCCCAACACCGGGCGGCCCAATTTATTGAGGCTGCGGATCAAAATTCGTTCTGCGGCGAGCCAATCAAAGTCATCATTGACGCTCATGGGTCCACCTAGCAAAATCAACCCATCCATCTCTGCTGGGTTCAGTTGTGCAATTGGATCCCCTTGATCAGGGCGGTAAGTGACCATGTCAACTTGCTTGTCTGCGGCCCAGTCTTTAATCGTGCCAAGATCCTCTGTATCAGTATGCTGCATGACTGTCAGCTTCATGCTGTCGTGCTCCTTTCGTGGCCGCCTAATCTTGGCCTTTCAACGCTGCTGCAAATGGCTTGATTGTGGTCATTGCGGGATCATAAATCGCAAAGTAAACCCGCTTAAACGCCCCTTCAAATTCGGGCAATAATAACGCTTTTCGAAACAACTTGGCGACTGGTGCAACTGGATTGCCAAATACGCCGGTTCCAAACGCGCCTAAAATGACCTGATCGACATCATGCGCCTTAAACGCCCGAAGCGTCTGCAGAATTTTAAACGCGATATCGTTCATGGCAGTGGCATCATCTAGCGTTGCATCAATTCGGCGATTAGGTGCTGCGACGGTGACAATGTCGACATATTTGTCTGTTAATCGCCGCCCTTGATCATCGAAAAGCTGGCGAACATGTTCTGCATAGATCAACTTCTGACTAAAAAGCCCGCGATTTGGCTTGCGACGATTAAGCTCATAATAATCTGCCATGTGCTGCTCAAGGGCTGGAACCAAATAAGTCCCCTTGGCAATGGCTTCTTCCTGCGCACGTGCGCCAACTGCAACCCCGCCGCCTGGATCGACCGGACTTGCAAAATTCATGACGCCGATTTTGCCCGTCAGTTCACTCATCAATTGGAAAACATCAACATTGCGCATGGCAATTTGCGGCGGTTCTGTCCCTTTCGCTGGCGTTTGCGGCAATGGTTCGCTAATGACCTGTGTTTTGGGCATTTCTGGTCGTGCCTTAAATGCTGCCATTGTCTCTTGGTACATCTTGACTTGTTCCATTCCTGCCACCTTCAATTAAATATTTTCGATTGACCCAAGCATAACATAGAAGCAAAGTGATGGAATTATCGGTCATCTTTGTCATTCAATGTTAAAATTAACTTTGTACGATACATGAAATGAGGAATGGAATACATGGAAAGTGGCCAAATCGTCCCCAATTTATTGGTGATGCTCGTCACCTTTTTATTCGCGGCATTTTTTGTCGCGTGTGAATTCGCTCTGGTGCAAAGTCGTCCAAGTGCCTTGGAAGAAATGATTGATAATGGTACTGGCCGTAAAGCTAAAGTCGAGCGGGCTTTACGAATGGTGCATAATCTAAACGAGTATCTCTCAACGACACAGGTTGGTGTTTCGCTGGCTGGCATTATCCTTGGTTGGATCGGGGAAACAACCGTTGAGTTTTTGTTGGTTGATCTTTTTGGCTTGACCCACCTGAGCTTGCCTAATGGTAGTCTGCACGCAGTTGGCGCGATTTTAGGCGTGATTATTTTAACCTATTTAGAAGTCGTGTTAACCGAAATTGTTCCGAAGAACATCTCGATTGATTATCCGATCAAAACCTTGATGCTGGTTGTAACACCGCTACATTATTTCCATATTTTGTTCTATCCTTTTGTTTGGCTGCTGAATGTCAGTGCCACCGGGATTGTCAAAATGATGGGGATGAAGCCCGCAGACGAAGGCAACGAGGCCTTTTCGCAAGCTGAGATTCTGAGTCTGAGTAAAAATGCCGTCACAACTGGTGACATGGAGCAAAATGATGTTATCTACATGCAGCGGGCATTTGAACTGAATGACAAGACTGCCAAAGACATCATGGTGGATCGAACCAGCTTGTTTGTCATTGATATCACCACCACCGTCAAAGAAGCTTTGCGGGATTACTTAACGCAAGGTTACAGCCGATTCCCGGTTGTTGCGAATGGCGATAAGGATAAGATTCTCGGGTATGTTTACATCTATGACTTGGTCAAGCAAGGTCAAGTTGACCCGTCTGTGAAGGTCTCTAAGCTGTTACGTTCCATCATTAATGTGCCTGAAGTAACACCGATTCATAGTATTCTGGCACAAATGATCAAGAAACAGACGCCAATTGTTGTGGTCGTTGACGAATATGGTGGTACTAGTGGGATTGTCACCGACAAGGATATTTACGAAGAACTATTTGGTACCGTCAAGGATGAAATTGATGATGTCTCTGATGAATACATTCGGCAAACGGATGATCCAAAGGTCTTCCGAGTCAGTGGCAAAACAACCTTGTGGGATTTTGAACGTTACTTCCACACCAATATTAAAGCCTTCACTGATTCAGAAATCATCACCATTGCTGGTTTTATCATGGAAGATCATCCTGATTTGAAACTGCACGATAAGGTCAAGATTGATCATTTCAACTTCACCGTTGCTGATTTTTCCCGCGGCTTTGCTAACTGGTTTGATGTCACACAAGATCCAAAACCAGTTAAACAAACGGTTGCTGAAGAGGTTAAAGAAGCTAAAAACGACGATAACAAGCATTAATCAGGATCAAGCTAAACTTTCAAAAACGTGGTACTCGTTGAGGGGATCACGTTTTTTTATCGTAATCTATTTTTGTGCAATACCGCTAGGCGCAACTACCAGCCGATAAACTAAACCCTAATGACAGCAACGATTTCATTATTTACCCAAAGCCGTTGAGGACGTGCTAGACTGGATTATAACGATTTTAAGAAAGGACACGATATTGTTGACAACAACAGACGTTAATGGTCATCCATATAATCGCTTGCTGCTTGTGATTACCTTGTTGATCGGTACTTTTACAACATTCTTGACGCAAACGATTTTGACCACGGCTTACCCGACGCTGATGGCGGACTTTCACATCAGCGCGAGTGCAGTCCAATGGCTGACCACTGGCTTCATGCTGATTATGGGTATTATGATCCCAGTTTCCGCATGGCTGCTGGACAAATTCAATGTTAAGTATCTCTACTTAACAGCTATGACAATCTTTTTCCTTGGTTCCTTGATTTGTTGGTTAGCACCAGATTTTCAAGTTCTGCTGGCTGGTCGGCTCACGCAGGCGATTGGCGTTGGTATGTCAATGCCGACTTTCCAAACAGTCATGTTCACGATTTTCCCACCTGGCAAACGTGGTAGTGCCATGGGCCTAGCTGGGATTGTTATTGGCCTAGCTCCTGCCATCGGCCCGACGCTTTCTGGTTGGATTCTGCTTAATCATACTTGGCGGGCTTTATTTGCCGTTATTATGCCAATTGCTGCTGGGGTCGTGCTGCTGGCCATCTATAGCATGCGAAAAGTTTTGCCGACTTCGAATCCAAAAATTGATATTCCTTCCATTATTGCTTCGACTTTGGGTTTTGGCGGCTTGCTTTATGGCTTCTCCACAGTTGGTGATGCTGGTTGGACCGATTTCCAAGTACTGATTAGCTTAGCCATCGGCATTATTTTCGTTGCCTTATTCTGCGTGCGCCAGTTACGCCTCGAAACGCCTCTGCTAGAATTGCGGGTTTTCAAATCGCGCACGTATACATTGAGCGTCATTTTAACAGCGGTGGCGTTTATGTCGATGGTTGGTGTAGAAATGGTCTTGCCAATGTACATCCAAACGATCCGTGGTGAATCTGCCTTTCACTCTGGGATGATCCTTTTTCCCGGAGCCATCATGATGGGGATTATGAGTCCAATTACCGGCCGGATTTTCGACAAAATTGGGGCAAAGCGGCTGGCTGTTGCCGGTCTGTTCCTACTAGTTGCCGGATCGCTGCCGCTGGTCACCTTAACTGCTAACACGCCGATTATCTATATCACGACCATTTACACAGTGCGCATGTTCGGCATTACCATGGTCACGATGCCGGTCACCACTGCTGGTATGAACGCCTTGCCAACACACCTGATCAATCACGGGACGGCGGTCAATAACACGGTTCGGCAAGTCGCCGCCTCAATTGGCACTGCAATACTGGTGTCAGTATTATCAGTAGTCACTAAAGATGCAACGCCAGCCGCTAGTGGTCGACTGCTTGACCCGATCCATTACACCAACGCTATGAACAATGCAGTCATTGCCGGTTATCGCGCGGCTTTTGCCGTCTCACTAGTCATGGCAGCGCTTGGTCTCGTTCTCAGCTTATTTTTGAAAACAGACGTCATCGATCGGAGGGACGCCTCATGATTATCTTGTTATTGATCGTCGGTGCGCTTGCCTTTTTCTGGGCTGTTGTGTTAATGCAACCAAGTCGGCGCCGTCAATTAACGATCTGGGTAAGCGCGGGACTTGTCTTGGCCCCCATCCTATTGTTAAGCGTGAATGACCTTTATCACGTTGGCTTCAACATTGACGAAACCACTGAACTGCAGCCATTAGCACCGATGGACGACCAGTTGCAAATTTCGCGGCGGCCCATTGGCACAGCAAAAAAGCATTTCAGCTATCGTTACCTTATCATTTCCGATGCAACCGTTCATACCGCTACACCTAGTACCACGGTCTCAACTCGCATCGAACATGGCACCATTCCGCAAGTTGCAGTGACAACTCAGAAGCTGACTTATAGCAATGCGCTGACCGCTATTTTGTTTGCTGGATCAGGCGAACAAGGTAAAGCAATTGGCAAAATTTACACCTTCACACTGCCAGCAAATTGGCAGATTGTTGATCAGTAAACGCCATCTTGCACTCGCAGAAACCGATTCACGTTCCGTCATCACGCACTCGCCAGCACAAAAATTTGAAGCTGAGCCATACACTTATGATTTGTTAGATCTCAATTGATCTGAGTAATGGGTCTGGCAAAAAGTTTCTTGCCGTGCCAAACTCCGCAATCTCCGGCCAGATGGGGTGGCGACGCGAAGCTAGAGCGGAGACGGCGCTTCGAGCCCAAAGACCGGTCTCGAAGTCGCCTAACAACATCAGCGCCAAAGCCCGTCGCTGTGTTGTTTGCACGGCTGAGCCCCATCTGGCCTACGATTGCTACGCTTTGGCACTGAAATCTTTAAAGCCCACCCTGCGCTTTCTATCAAACTACTTAGCGCTAAAAAAAGTCTGACGTTCAGCGAAACACTTCATCTCGCTGAGGATCGTCAGACTTTTTTGATTGCCCGTATTTATTGCGGTTCGGCCAACAGCATGCGGTACAAGGTGCTGATGGGCAGGCCCATGACATTGTAGAAATCACCCTGAATTGACTTGACCAGTAGTGCTCCGGCATCCTGAATGCCATAGGCGCCTGCTTTGTCTTGGTAGGCGTCTTCCGCCAGATACGATTCAACATCCGCTTCACTTAGCGGCCAGAAGGTAACATCAGTCGTCACGACCTGCTGCCGTACGCTACCATTGTCCAATCGCACCCACAAACCGGTATAAACCTGATGTGTCTGACCACCTAATGCCGTGATCATCTGTTTGGCTTCGGCGCGGTCATGTGGTTTGCCTAATAACTTGCCTTGAAACGCCACCATGGTATCGGCGGCTATAATCGTTGCCCCGGGGTAACTTGGTACAAGTGATTGTCCCTTAGCTGTCGCCAAGCTCTGAACATATGCTGGCGGATCCAACACTGGCAAAGCGCGTTCATTGATACTGGCAGGATGGCTTTCAAAGTCAGGCACAATCCGCTTTAACAATTCCTGTCGCCGTGGTGAATGACTGGCCAAAATGATCATGCTTGCATTTCCCCGCTTTCGTGACTGTCTTGAATCCGTTTGAACATTTTCTCAAGATCGGTGTTTGAAAAGTGAACCAAGACCGGCCGACCATGCGGGCAATTGAAGGGATTCTCACATTCCGGCAACTTCTGCAATAATGTTCGAGCCTGTCTGTCGTCCAAATGGTGATTGGCCTTAATGGCACGCTTACAGCTCATCATGATAGCAGTTTTCTCCCGAAACGCTGCGACTGTCATGCGACCATCACGCAAAACCCAATCCACCATTTCTTTAATGGTATCTTCTTCCTGCCCAGCTTTAAACCAAGTCGGATGATGTTCAACAACAAAGCTGTTTTGGCCAAAATCTTCCAGATATAGTCCAACCGACTCAAGCACGTCCCGATGATCACGAATGCTAATGGCATCAGCCGCGGAATAGTCTAACACAATCGGTACGAGTAAATGTTGTTGGTCGTTGCTGACTTCGCCAATAGCTTGCCGATAATACTCATAGTTCACCCGTTCTTGTGCAGCATGCTGGTCCAAAATATATAACCCATCGCCTGATTCCGCTAGCAAATAAGTGCCGTGGACTTGCGCCAAGTACGTGAGATTTGGAAAACGCTCAGCTGATTCGACATGCGAAATATCAGGTTCCGGTTCATCTGCCACCAAGGTTGGGACCACATTCGAAGCTAGCCGCTGATACCGCTGATCCCATGCAGCCAGACGTTGCGGTTCGTTAAAAATCGGCTGATCATCCAAATCGCCAATCTCAAGATCTGGTGAAGTTGGTGCCGGTGTCGGCTCCTCAGCAGCCGTGTCTGCCAAGTTAGTAGTTGTGTTTTCGCGCAACTGCTGCCCTTGCTGCGGCTGAACTGAGGGCATCGTCTTGGGACTGATCTTATTCAATGTCAGTTCCAGTTGATCCAGATCATACCGTTCTCTTTTTGGCAGATTATCGAGCGCATCCGGAATCAGGTTTTCCTTCGCCAATCGTGTTCGAATCGCCTCGCTGAGCAAATGACTAAGTTGATCTTCCTTGCTCAGACGCACCTCGGCTTTTGTCGGGTGAACGTTGACATCGACCAACGCAGCATCCATCTCAATGTTGATGACGCCCATTGGATAACGCCCCACCATTAACTTCGAGCCGTAACCGGCAATAACCGCCTTAGTCAGTTGGAAGTTCTTAATATAACGGCCATTGACAACTAAACTCAAGTAATTACGCGAAGCTCGCGTCGTTTCAGGCAAACTTGTTAACCCGCTAACCCGAAAATCAAGATCTTGTGCTTTGAAATCAACCATTGAGCGCGCCACAGACAAGCCATAAATTCCGGCCAGTGTCTGGCGCAAATCACCTTGACCAGCTGTGCGCACCACCATATTGCCATCATGTGAAACCGTGAAGGCAATATCAGGATTTGCCATCGCCAATCGGCTGACGATATCCACAATTTTTCCCAGTTCAGTTTGCTGCGACTTCATATACTTCAGCCGCGCCGGTGTGTTGAAGAACAAATCATTCACTTCAACATCCGTACCGCGTCGGTGAGCCGCTGTCGACTGCGCTTCAACCTCACCGCCTTTGACGTGAATCTGGGTACCAATCCCTGAATCCGTAGCCGTTGTCAACTTTACGTCCGCAACCGCGGCAATACTTGCCAACGCTTCGCCACGGAAGCCCAATGAATGCACATTAAATAAATCACGCGTCGTCAGAATTTTACTGGTGGCGTGCCGCAAAAACGCTGTTGCAACGTCATCCGGGGCAATCCCGATGCCGTTATCGCTAACCCGAATCTCCTGCAAACCAGCCGCGGAAATCAAGACGTCAATTTGCGTTGCTTGTGCATCGATACTATTTTCAACCAGTTCTTTGACAACACTGGCAGGGCGTTCAATGACCTCCCCAGCAGCGATCTGGTTGCTTAATGTTGCCGATAGTTGGTGAATCTTTGGCATAAAATCACTTCTTCTTTAAATGCTTCTGCAGGTCAAATATGAAATTCATCGCGTCCATCGGTGTGGCCGCCATCAAGTCAAATTTCGCAAGTTTCGTCAGAATCGGACTATTCTTTGGCGTCGGTTTTGGTTCTTCAAACAACGACAATTGTTGCTCTTCAACTTGCGGCGCTGGTGCTGGTGCCGTTTTATTGGGTGCATCGGCTTCAAGCTGTTTCAAAATCGTATCAGCACGCGCTAACAAGTCTGCCGGTAAACCGGCGAGCTTGGCGACGTGAATCCCATAACTCTTATCGGCAGGGCCAGGCATCATTTTGTGCAAGAAAACCAGATTGCCATGCTCCTCAACGGCACCAACATGGACATTCTTTAACTTCGCCAAGGAGTCTGACAAACTAGTTAGCTCATGATAATGCGTTGAGAACAGCGTTTTGGCGTGGACATGATCATGCAAGAACTCAATAATTGCCTGTGCCAGCGCCATCCCATCATACGTTGCCGTGCCGCGGCCGATCTCATCAAAAAGAATCAGGCTGGAAGCCGTCGCGTGGCTTAATGCAGCGTTGGCTTCCAGCATTTCAACCATGAAGGTACTTTCGCCATTGGCAAGATCATCAGCCGCTCCGATTCGGGTAAAGATCTGATCAAAAATCGGTAAGTCAGCTACATCTGCCGGGACAAACGAACCCGCTTGCGCCATGATAACAATCAAGGCTAATTGGCGCATGTAGGTACTTTTCCCTGACATGTTAGGCCCGGTGATCAGCAACATATCGGTGTCGTGATTCATGATGACATCGTTAGGAATATAACTGTCTCGGCCAAGTACATGTTCCACGACTGGGTGGCGACCACCCTTAACATTGATATCATGAGTCCTGGCATGCATCGTTGGTCGGACATAATGACTGTTTTCAGCCACTGTTGCAAAGCTTTGCAACACGTCCAAAGATGAAATTTGGGCGGCTAAAGCTTGTAGTCGTTTGATCTGGGCTTTGACCTTGTCGCGAATGTCTTGGAAAAGATCATACTCAAGCGCTGTTGAGCTTTCCTGCGCTTCAAGAATCAAGGTCTCCTTTTCTTTCAGCTCTGGGGTGATAAACCGTTCAGCGTTTGTCAGTGTCTGTTTGCGTTCATAGCGCCCTTCCGGTATTTTGTCCAAATTGGACTTAGTCACTTCGATAAAGTAACCAAAAACCTTGTTGTAACGAATTTTAAGTGTGTGAATGCCAGTTGCTTTGCGTTCCGATGCTTCTAGTTCAGCGATCCATTGTTTGGAATTCTTCATGGCATCACGATAGCTATCCAGTTTTTGATTGTACCCTCGGAGGATCAAGCCACCGTCTGTCACTGAAATCGGCGGTTCAGGTTCAATCGCACGGCGAATCAATCCAGCGACATCGCTGACTGGGTCCATTTTACTGCGAAGTGCCTTAAAACTGCCATCATCAAGCTTACCCAGCACATCCTGAATAGCCGGGATCTGATCCAAAGAGGTTTGCAACTGAATTAAGTCACGACCATTAACGGTACCAAAAGCAACTCGGCCAGCTAACCGCTCAAGATCATAGACTTTAGTTAGTCGTTCCTGCAACTCACTGCGTTCAAAAAAGTGATCCAACAAATCCTGAACCTGATTTTGCCGCACACTGATCGCATCAATATCCAGTAATGGTCGATCCAGCCATTGTTTCAATAAGCGGCCACCCATCGCTGTTTTGGTCGAATCAAGCAACGACAACAAGGTGTCACCTTTGCGTCCCGTTCTGCTGTTTTGCAAAATGTCGAGGTTACTACGGGCGTCCTGATCCATTTCCAGATAAGCGGAAGGTTGATAAGCAACCGCTTTTTGAATATGGGCCAAGCTGCGTTTCTGCGTGTTCAATAAATAGGCCATTAGCATCTGCACAACGGCAGCCTCTGCAGGATCGGTTAGCGCCTGTGACACATAACTGCCTTCACTCGTCGGTTCGGCATCCGGTTGGACTGACAGAAGCCGTTCCCCTTGCTTGAGCATTCCCGCATCGTCATCGGTCAATTCCTCAGGCACAACGATTTCTTTGGTGGCCAGCGCACTTAGTTCGTTTTGCAGAGCAAATTTGCTTTTTAGATCCGTCACTTTGAGCTCACCGGTCGATACATCGGCATACGCAAACGCATAACCTGCTGCATGCGGCATCACAGCGGTAATATAGTTATTCGACTTGGCTGCACCGGCTTTGATGTCAACATTTGTCCCTGGCGTTACCAACTGAATGACGGCTCGTTTAACCATCCCGACAGCTTTTTTAGGGTCCTCCATCTGTTCACAGATCGCAACTTTGTAACCGTGGTCAATTAAAATATCAACGTAACTTTGGACAGCATGGTGCGGGACACCAGCCATTGGGATAGGATCGTCAGCACTCTTGTTTCGTGCAGTTAATGTTAGTTCGAGCAACTGAGCACCTTTGATGGCATCATCATTGAATAATTCATAAAAATCTCCGATGCGGTAAAACAAAAACGCATCCGGATATTGCGCCTTGATTTCGTTGTACTGCTGCATCATAGGCGTTTCACTGGTTTTTTGCGGCACGAAATTCACCCTTCGTCCTTTGACTTTCTTTGACGTTCTATATGACCCATTTTAACAGGTGCGTCAACTTTGAGCGACCCCCTGGCAAGTGCAAAGAGTGAGTTGTCGCGGTTAGAAATCGAAGCATCGGTAAACTTGAAGTTAAATGGCTGGTTTTGAGCCATTTAGCTTCAAGTTTCTTATGTACAGATTTCCGCGGCTGCGTATACGTTCAAATCAAAAAACGGTTAGATCATCATGATCTAACCGTTTGGCAAGTAGTCTCACTACTTCTTCAAATGATAACTGTAAGTGGCAATGATGACATTCTCGCGGCTTGCAAAGGCTGCGCGCAGGCGGAAGTTGGTTTGGTTGTGAAGAATATTCTGCCATTTTTTACGTGGTACGAACTGCGGAATGAGGACCGTGGTTGTAAAGTTCCGTTTGGCGGCGTTGCGCGCGACGATGTCAACGAAGCGAATAGTTGGGGCTTCGATGGAACGGTATGATGAGTGGATATCAACAAATCGCACCTCCGGAAAATCCGCGCGGAATTCGCTTTGGGTTTCTTTTTCCTTATTGGGATTCTCGTCCATCGAAACGTGCATAGCAATGACATAGTCGCCAATTGACTGAGCATAATTTAAGGCCGCGCGCGTAACCCGAGTGACATTACCGACCAAAACAATGACGGTGCTGCCATCGTAATCATGTTGTGCCACTTCGACCGGCAAGCGTAATTGCTCAGCAACTTTGTCATAATGATCGCGAATTTTATAAAACATGAAAATGGCGAGTGGCATCACAATAAAGAATGGCCAGATATCAAGCAATCGGTAAGCAAACAGGATGACGAGAATTGCAAAGGAAATCAACGCGCCAGAGAAGTTAGCAATCGTTTTGCCAATCCAACCTTTTCCGCGATGACGAAACCAATGGATAATCATCCCACTTTGCGACAAGGTAAATGGAATGAACACACCAACCGCGTACAATGGAATCAGCCGTTCAGTTGATCCTTGGAAAATCGTAATCAGCGCCGCGGCTCCTAACGCCAGCGTCAAAATCCCGTTAGAGTAACCCAAGCGATCGCCACGATCCAGATACATATGCGGCATAAACTTATCTTTGGCCAAGTTAAAAGCCAAAACTGGAAAAGCTGAAAATCCGGTATTAGCTGCCACAGCCAAGATCAAGGCGGTCGCAAATTGAACAACGTAGTACATGATACCTGCTCCGCCAAAGGTCTCTTTGGCCACCTGCGAAAGCACCGTCACTTTGGCCACCGGCACAATACCGTACCAATAGTTCAAAAATGTAATACCAGCAAAGAAGAAGCCAAGGATGGCAGCCATGATGGCCAACGTTTTAGCCGCATTCTTTTCTTTAGGCATTTTAAAGAACGGCACCGCATTACTAATTGCTTCAACCCCAGTCAGTGAACTGGACCCACTGGAAAATGCTCGGAAGATCAAGGCCATCGAGACTCCCGGAATCGCTGCACCGACAAAGGAAGTTGCCTTGTACGGAATAGCGCCTGTTGCCACTTGGTAAAGTCCCCAGATGATCATGCCCGTCATGACGACAACGAATAAGTAAACCGGGACCATCAAAAAATTGGCCGATTCACTCATGCCACGTAAATTCATGCTCATCAAGATGAAAATGATGATCAGTGAAATGACCACCTGCTTGCCATAAAGCGCAGGAATTGCACTGGTAATCGCTTCAGCACCCGCGGAAACTGAGACTGAAACCGTTAGCATATAATCAATCAGTAATGAAGCGCCTGCGGTTAGGCCGGCATTTTTACCTAGATTTTCGCTAGCGACAACATACGCGCCGCCGCCACTAGGATAGGCGTGAATAATCTGGCGATAGGATAGTGTTAATGAAATCAAGAGCACTAAAACAAAGGCAGCGATCGGCAATGAGTACCAAATCGCAGCCGCTGACAATGTCGTCAGAACTAAGACAATTTGTTCAGTCCCGTAAGCCACACTTGAAAGCGCATCTGACGATAACATCGCCAGCGCCTTGAAAATGTTAAGCTTTTGACCGCCTTCCTCAGAAGATTTCAGTGGTCGCCCAATAAACAGGCGCTTTAAATGCATCATTTTCATTACTCCTATATGAACCGAATGTATCGGGAAAATTTAACCAAAACACAAACAATCATCAGTGTAACCTAAATAGACGCTCAAGCCTACCTTATCTAACGCAACATGACAACTTGGTGAGATTCCCTGACGAAAAGCCCCAACAATATCGTCCTAACTAGCATGATGTGTAAAAAAGCAAAAACGGCCACCTTCTCGGTGATGCCCGGGAAAGTGGTCGTTTTCGTTACGCCTTTTCGATAATCACAACATCATGGACCTTCAACTTGCGATGAACCTCGTGCTCGATCTCGCTTTTAGCAGCGTGGTCAATTTTAAGGTCAGCTTTAGGCGTATCAGGCAACAGTTTTTCCAAGACAAAATCAATCTCAGCATCTTTAATGGTGCGTTTGTCGTGGGTCAAGACGACATCGACTTGGTCAAATCCTTCAACGTAATAAACATGAACAGATCCTAACGTATATAATTCAAAAAACTTAACCGGCTTTCGATTATAAAGATACCGCATTGTGTTCGGTAACATTTTGTGCAAGCTGGCGTTAAGCCGAATGGGATTTTGAATCAGCTTCATCAAATCGCCCCTTTTTTTGTGTGAGCGTGAGCCAGCGCGCTTAGCGACCGGAGTGTAAGCGGGCCTGAATGTGATGGCCGGGTTTGGGCCATTGCGTTCAGGGTCCTTACACGCAGGTCGCTGCGCTGGCGAACGCGTTATGACTGAGCGTGAGCCAGCGCGCTTAGAAACCGGAGTGTAAGTGGCCTTGACCGTGATGGTCGGGTTGTGACCATTGCGTTCAAGGTCCTTACACGCAGGTCGCTGCGCTGGCGAACGCGTTATGACTGAGCGTGAGCTTGCCCGGTTAGAAACCGGAGTATAAGTGGCCTCAAGTGCATTGGCCGAGCTTTGGCCAGTGTGCTTGAGGTCCTTATACGCAGGTTTCTGGGCAAGCGAACGCGTTATGACCGCGACATCGCTTTGATGTCCACGGCTGATGATCTTACTAATTAACCATCATACAACATGAAACTATCTTTATTTTACCAATGAATGCCCCTTAGTGACTAATGATTAGGCACAGAAATGTTAATTAACTTCATAAAGTGACCTTAAAAACTTGAAAAGCACACTATGTAAACAACAAAAGCACCGGCGCATAAGCCAGTGCTTTTGTTGAACGAATAGGCAGAAATTACATCATACCGCCCATGCCTGCTGCTGGGTTAGCACCAGCGGCAGCATTATTATTTGCATTTGGATCTGGCTTATCAGCAACAACGGCTTCAGTCGTCAGCATCAAAGCAGCAACGGAAGCGGCGTTTTGCAATGCAGAACGGGTCACTTTGGTTGGGTCAATAATACCTGACTTAGCCATATCTTCCCATTCATCAGTAGCGGCATTGTAACCAACGCCTTGCTTTTCCTTCTTCAGCTGTTCAACGATGACAGAACCTTCTTTGCCGGCGTTCTCAGCAATCTGGCGAACAGGTTCCTCAAGCGCACGTAGCACGATGTTGATCCCGGTTTGAACGTCGCCTTCTTCTTTCAAAGCAGCAACTGCAGGCAAAACATCTACCAGAGCTGTACCGCCGCCAGCAACGTAACCTTCTTCAACCGCGGCACGGGTCGCATTCAAAGCATCTTCGATCCGATACTTGCGTTCCTTCAATTCAGTTTCAGTAGCGGCACCAACCTTGACAACCGCAACACCGCCAGCTAACTTAGCCAAACGCTCTTGCAACTTTTCACGGTCGAAGTCACTGGTCGTGTCATCAATTTGCTTCTTGATGATATTAACCCGTTCAGCAATGGCATCCTTAGAGCCAGCGCCATCAACAATCGTGGTGTTGTCCTTGGTAACCGTTACCTTGCCGGCACGACCCAATTGTTCAAGCTTGGTGTCTTTAAGATCCAAGCCAAGGTCAGAACTGATCACGGTACCACCAGTCAAGGTAGCAATATCTTCAAGTTGAGCCTTACGCCGATCACCAAAGCCAGGGGCCTTAACCGCAACAACATTGAAGGTACCACGAATCTTGTTCAGAACTAAGGTTGGCAATGCTTCACCAGCAACGTCGTCAGCAATGATCAACAGTGCCTTACCTTGTTGAACGATTTCTTGTAACAGCGGCAAAATGTCCTGAATATTGGAAATCTTTTTGTCGGTGATCAAGATATAAGGATCGTCAAGGTCAGCTTCCATCTTATCATTATCGGTAACCATGTATTGGCTCAGATAGCCGCGATCAAACTGCATCCCTTCAACAACAGAGAGTTCAGTGTCAATCCCTTTGCTTTCTTCAATGGTAATCACACCATCGTGGCCAACTTTTTCCATGGCGTCAGCAATCAGACTACCAACTTCTGTATTTGAGGAAGAAACGGACGCAACCTGCGCGATTTCTTTCTTACCATTAACTTTGTGGCTAATCTTGTGCAATTCGTCAACGGCAGCCTTAGTTGCCTTTTCAATCCCTGTGCGAATGCCAACAGGATTAGCACCGGCTGTAACGTTCTTCATGCCTTCGCGGATAATACTTTGTGCCAAAACCGTTGCGGTTGTGGTACCATCACCAGCAATGTCATTTGTCTTGGAAGCAACTTCGGCAACCAACTTGGCGCCCATGTTTTCGTAGTGATCTTCCAAGTCAATGGACTTCGCAATTGTGACACCGTCATTGGTAATTTCCGGTGAGCCATAGCTCTTGTCCAAAACAACGTTGCGGCCTTTTGGTCCTAAGGTTGTCTTAACTGTGTTTGCCAACTGATCAACGCCGCGCAGCATTGCAGCACGTGCGTCTTCAGAGAATTTAATTTCTTTTGCCATTGTTTTTATTCACCTCAAAATTGATCGATTATTTAGTTACGCAATTGCCATGATGTCTTTTTCATGCAATACAAGGTAGTCTTGACCTTCATACTTCACTTCAGAGCCGGCGTATTTGTCGTATAATACAGTATCGCCAACTTTGACGGCCATTGGCAAACGCTTGCCTTCTGGTGTCAAAGCGCCTTCACCTACTGCAACAACTTTGCCGGTTTGCGGCTTTTGTTTTGCGTTGTTGGCTAAAACGATGCCGCCAACTGTCTGCTCCTCTTCTTCAACGACCTCGACAATCACGCGATCTCCTAATGGTTTTAACAAGGCAATCCCTCCACATTACATTTTTTGATTTAGCACTCGTTATGTCTAAGTGCTAACTACAGAAGTAACTATAACGAGTTTTGCGGTTGAATGCAACCCCAAACCGTGGAATGTTATACTTATTCCAGACATTTTTTTAAAGGAGCTCTTTATGTCACTACAAAAACATGGACTTTCCATTATTGGTGCCTATTTAGTGGCGCTGATTGGTAACTTGCTGATTTTCCAAATCTTACCCGTTGGCCGACTCAGCTTAGGTCTTGCTACTGTGATCAGTGTGCTGGCGATGATTGCCGCTAGTTTCAGTGAGCGGCAGTTAGTCATTGCCAACGCCATCGAAGAACCTGGGGTTGCCGCCCCACAACAACGGGTTTTCTGGGGACTAATCGGTATCGTTGGCGTTTTGGTCGCTCAGCTTGTGGGTTCATGGCTAGAAACATTTTTATTCAAAATACCGCAAACTAGCAGCCTGATTCATCAACAGCTGTCCAGTATGGCAACTAATCCCTGGTATTTCCTAGTGATCGGATTGGCTATCCCTGTGTTGGAAGAGCTAACCTATCGCAAAGTTCTATTCGGTAATCTTGTGAATGTCACCGGTATCTTTGGCGGTGCCTTGATCACTAGTCTCCTGTTTGCTTTAACGCAACCGGGCGGACACTGGTTAAGCGCCACACTGGTTGGACTTGTTCTTGCATATGATTATCGACACACTGGCGCAGTCAGCACGGCTATTATCGCCCGCCTTGGATCTTTGTGGGTGGTTTGGCTTTACTATCTCGCCCACACCCTATAATCGTAATCGAATATTAACCTTGACCCCTGCTTTCATCCCTTATAATAGAAATAATGATTTTGTGAAGGAGCAGTTCAAACATGGAGACCCGTTCTAATCGCCGCCAACAACAACAGAAGCCGAGGCGTTTTCGCTGGGGCAAATTGATCGGCCTAATCGTTGTGGTTGGTCTGTTCACAACAGGTGCGTATGCCTTGCGGTTATACAGTCAGGCAAAATATGCCATCAATAATACATATCATGCGACCAAACATGTCAGTACCGACATTGCTAACAAGAAGCCGTTCGCCGTTTTGCTACTAGGCGTTGATACTGGTGCTGATGGTCGGATTGAAAAAGGCAACTCTGATACCATGATTGTTGCTGTCGTTAATCCTAAAACCAAGAAAACAACCATGGTCAGTATCCCGCGTGACACCGCTGCAGAGTTAATTGGCACAAAGGAATTCAACATGCAGAAGATCAATGCCGCGTACAACGTTGGCGGTTCGGACATGGCGATCAACACTGTTTCCAAGCTGGTCAATGTCCCGATTTCTTACTACCTAACAATCAACATGGGGGCGCTTGAAAAAGTCGTCAATGCTGTCGGCGGTATTGATGTCGTCGTACCGTTTTCCTTTCAGGATCCATACACTGGCAACCAGAAGTTCACGAAAGGCCCCATGCATCTCAATGGCAATATGGCGTTGGCATATTCACGGATGCGTCACTCTGACCCAGAGGGCGATTATGGCCGACAGAAGCGGCAGCAACAAGTCATCAAGGCCATTCTCAAAAAAGCAATTTCTGTTGGATCACTTGGCAATTTTACCAAGCTCATGGACACTATCTCAAAAAATATTGCCACGAATATGAGTTTTGATGATATGCAAAGTATTTTCTTGAATTACCGTGACGCCGCAAAAACAGTTTCGACTGATCATTTGCAAGGTGTCAACGCATGGGTCGGTGATGGTGCTTACCAGATTGCTTCCGACGCTGAGATGCAACGAATCTCCAACAAACTTCGGACAGCTCTGGGGCTGCAAACCGAAACCATCAGCAATGAAGAGACAAAACAAAATGCGAAGAACACGCAGTTTGACTTTAAGGCAACCACGGACCAAAACTACATTATCTTTACCCCGTATGATTGATCATTCAATAACACCCGCAGATTTCACTGTCTGCGGGTGTTTTTGCGCTTAAATTCAAGCCTCAAGCAAGTTTCTTCTGGGGTCGTTCCCGATACCACCACCAGAAACCAAGAGCAAGAATGGCTATGATTGAAACGGTATAAGAAAGCAGCTCATTGTTTAACAGCCACTGACCAAGCCCGTATGGTATGACAGCCAATGCATATATCATGACCACCCAGCGTAATTTTGGCAGTAAGAGAACATTGCCCGCATTTTCCAGCGAAATGTGGTCAAATAACCACCTCGTCGCAAAATAGCCGATAATACTGATAACCATCGCGGCAATAAAGTAGGCAAAAAATAAGTTGTTGCCTGATAACCGGACTGGATTCGACCGCATCGTTGAATAGATCAGTCGATCTGCTGCAGTTGCCCCAAACCACGTACCGAACAGCCCGAAGACCCCCATCCAAAACGGTGACGCGAAAATCGTACCAATGGCGGTGCCGATTGTATACATGAAACTAACAACCGCTATATTCATGAGCAAAACACCTAAAAGATTCATCCCACTCAATCCGACATACATAGCAGGAATGGCAACATAATAACCTATGATGGTGATCCCTGAGCCAAGCATCATCACACCAAGAAGACTCAGAAAACCATACCAATAACGTGTTGCAAATACCCTTCTTCGGCGAAACCCACTACTGAAAATGGCTGCATTAAAACCACTCGCTTGGTCAATACTGGCTATTGCTAAACCGATCAATAGCGGAATCAAATATGATACAACCGTGAAAAAATTACCACTAATAAAATCTGATGAAAGTTGGCCTTTTTGCTTTGGAATAAAAAGGTGGCGTTGATCTTCACGATATTCTTCATAACTTTTATTGTCATAAAAAGTATAGTGATTCTTCTTGGCCATTTGTTTGCTTTCTTCAAACTGTGCTAAGTCCATGACATGGTTTTGGTTGATGTGGTAATCCTGTACGTTTTGCTCCAAGTTCACTGCCGCCAACAACAGGACAAAGACTACCATCACCCGCAACAAAACTTTATGTCGCGATCTTACCAGTTTCAATAAACGATCTTCACCCATTTATTTCACCTCCGCGTTTTTGGCGCGAAACTCAACTTTAAATAAATCAGATAGCGATAACGGCAAGCTCTCATTCAGCACGGGTTCTTCTGCAGCAATCGCGGCCTTGACTTCAGGTGTGAAATGCGGGAAAACCGCTTCGATCACGCGTCCACGAATGGTCAGAATCCGACCTTGTTCCCTGATCACATCAGGAATCGCCTTGGTTTTGAAAACTAACTGCAGCTTGATCGCCTGCTGTCTGACGTCCTCTAGCGTCAAGTCCTGACTGATCCGACCGGCTTTAACGAACAAAACGCGATCTGACAAGCCGTCCAATTCGACTAGATTATGTGAGGCGATGAGAAAGGTTCGTTTACCATCAGCAACAGCATCTACCACCAAATTGACAATCCGCTCGCGAATCAGCAAATCCAACCCATCAAATGGTTCATCCAGAAAAACATACGGTGCCCCGCTCGCCAGCGCCAACGCCACCATCACCAATGCCTGGTAACCTTTTGAAAGACTCTGAAAACGTTGTGATCCTTGCAGGCCGAACTTTTCGATCAGCGCCATAAACCGCGCTTGATCAAACGTCGCATAGAGCAATTGATAATCGCCGGCGATTTTATCCAACCGGTATTTACGGAAGAAGAGATGTTGATTATCAAGGTAAAAAAGGTTTTCGCGTTGTTCGGGATGGTCGGTCAAGTCCTGTTCATCCAACTCAATGGTGCCCTCGTCCGCACGATATTGATGCGTCACTGTTCGGAAGATGGTCGTTTTCCCAATACCGTTAGGCCCGACAAGCCCGACCACCTGCCCTAGTGATAAGGAAAATGTGATGTTATTCAGTACAGCCTGATCGGCAATCTTTTTTTGCAATTTTGTGATCGTTAAACTCATGCTTGTCCCTCCTTCTCATTGAGCCATGCCTGCAGAATGGGAATGCTGATCCCCAAACTCTGCGCTTCAACCACTAAGGCATCAAATTTAGGCCGAAATGCTGCAATATCTTTTGTATTGGCCTGCCTTAACGGTTCGGCAATGAACGAGCCGCGTCCTGGCTCAACATAGATCACGCCATCTGCTTCAAGCTGCTTATAGGCCTTTGCAATCGTGTTGGGATTGAGCTGCTCTTGTTTTGCCATCTCTCGCACCGATGGCAATTTGTCACCTGGCAGCAACACGCCTTGCACCACTTGTGCTTTAATTTGTAACACAAGGCGCTCGTAGTAAGCCAAATGGGCATACGGATCAGTCGCCATGACCACGCCCCCTTTCGTATTATGTGTACTATTATACGTAGTACACTTAAAAAGGCAAGCGAAAAGAGCAAGCCTTATCGAACGACTTGCTCTCACGTTTTTTCCAAACAAAAAACGCCGACTAGCGGCGTTTTCGACAAATTATGCTTCTGGTTCTTTTAAAGTCGGCCCGTAATGTTCCAAGAAATAAATGAGCGTCTGTAATTCTGTTGCTAGGTCAACGTTTTGCACGCGAACATAACTTGGTACAGAGATGCGAATCGGGGTGAAATTCATGATGCCCTTGATCCCTGCTTTAACCAAATCATCCGTAATGTGTTGCGCAGCATCAATCGGCACCGTCAAAATCACAATTTCGATTTGCTGATCCTTGATCTGTTTGATCATTTCATCCATGGGATAGATTGGGACACCGCTTTGGATGGTACCAGCTAATTCGGGATTAATATCAAAGCCAGCACTAATCCGAATGTTGTTTGCCTGCCGAAAGTTGTAATTCAACAGCGCGTGACCAAGATTGCCGACACCGACTAACCCGACATTGGTTAACCGATCCTGATTCAGAATCTTTTTAAAGAAATTAAGTAGATCGACGACATCATAGCCGTAACCGCGTTTACCCAATGCACCAAAGTATGAAAAATCACGCCGAATAGTTGCCGAATCAACCTTCACTGCGTCCGACAATTCAGTCGAACTGATCTTGGTTGTTCCGGAATTGGCTAGAAAATTCAGATAACGGTAGTACACGGGCAGGCGTTTTGCCGTTGCTTTGGGGATGATTGTTTCCGCCATATAAGCAAGCCTCCTGTAGAAGTATTCCCACGCAGAACATGTGAACTGTCCAACATAGTATCTCTTGCTTATATTAGCTGGTTTATAGTGTGAAGGCAAGCGGATACATCTTCACAAGCAAATTTTTTATTATCCAGGGACCATCGGGGAACGCGCGCCGATGAACGAAACTATGGTATATTAGGTTCTAACGATTATTGTGAAAGAAGGTATCCCTGTGATCATTTTGCAGGCGCAACAAGTTGGCCGCAGTTTTAACGGCAATGAATTATTTGCTAACGTCAACTTAGAAATTCAAAACGGCGCACGCATTGGCTTAGTCGGGCCCAACGGCATTGGCAAGACGACCCTGCTGGAGATCCTGACTGGTATTGCCCCACCCGATGCTGGTCAGGTCACAACCATGAAGAACCTGTCAATTGGTTATTTAGCACAGAATTCAGGACTTGATTCTGACAAAACGATTTTTAAAGAAATGCTGACGGTCTTTGCACCATTACAAGCGATGGCTCGGCAAATACATGACTTAGAAGTTAAACTCGGTGATCCGCAACTCATCGCCGACAAAGAAGCTTTTGCGGCAACGATGAAACAATACGATCAATTGCAACATGACTTTAACGAACAAAATGGTTATGGCTATGAAGCCGAAATTCGTTCCGTTTTACATGGTTTTCAGTTCGGCGAAACGACTTATGACAAGCCGGTTGGCACTTTATCTGGCGGTGAGCGGTCTCGATTGGCGCTGGCGAAGCTGCTACTCGAAAAACACGACTTGATCATCCTTGACGAACCCACCAACCATCTTGACATTGAAACCTTGAGTTGGCTTGAAGGGTACTTAAAAACCTATCCGGGCGCTATTTTAACTGTCAGTCATGACCAATATTTCCTCGATCACGTGGTCACTGAGATCTATGAATTAGATCATCACCACGCGACACATTACAAAACTAACTATAGCGGCTATCTCAAGCAAAAAGCTGATCGTCAAGCTCAAGCTTGGAAGGCTTACAATAAGCAGCAGGAAGAAATTGCCAAGCTGCAGGATTTTGTCGACAAGAATATTGTCCGCGCTAGCACCACCAAACAGGCTCAAGCTCGACGTAAACAATTAGAAAAAATGGATGTGCTTGAAAAACCTGCTGGCGATAATAAGACGGTGCATTTTAACTTTACCCCAACGCGACCAAGCGGTAATGAAGTTTTAAAAGTCCAGCAGGCGACAGTTGGTTATGAGCCGGACAAACCCATGGCTGGACCGATTGACTTTCAAGTGAATAAGTTTGACCGAATTGCGATCATCGGACCAAATGGTGTCGGTAAATCTACTTTACTGAAAAGTGTTTTGGGAAAAATTCCTTTTCTTAAAGGAGATGCCAAGTTTGGCGCCAATGTCGACGTAGGCTATTACGATCAGGAAATTCAACAGCTTAACCCTAAAAACACTGTTATTGACGAAATCTGGGACGATCACCCGATGATGCCTGAAAAGGATGTCCGGTCCGTGCTCGCGGCCTTCCTTTTTTTGGCGGACGACATTCAAAAACCGGTCAGTGCCTTATCTGGCGGCCAAAAAGCGCGGCTGGAACTCACTAAATTAGCGTTGAAACACGATAATTTCTTAGTGCTTGATGAACCGACCAACCATTTGGACATCAACAGCAAAGAAGTCCTAGAACAGGCCTTAAAAGACTTCAGCGGGACTGTCTTATTTGTTTCGCATGACCGGTACTTCATCAACGAGTTGGCAACAAATGTGGTCGCTATTGCCCCGACCGGCAGCACTACTTATCTGGGCAACTGGGATTACTATCAAGAAAAACTCACCGAAACTCAGGCAGAAGCAGCCGCCGCAGCCGCTGCTCAGCCAACGGCAAAAACTGAAACTGCTGGTGCGACCTCTTACCAGCAGTCCAAAGAAGACGCCCGCGCTGAACGCAAACTTCAGCGGGAAGTGGATGATTTAGAGCAGCAACTTCAAGATCTTAGCCAACAAGAAGCCAAAATTCAAAAGGCGATGACTGCACCAGACGTCCTCAGTGATTATGTCAAAATGCAAACACTGCAGACAGAACTCGAAACAGTTCAAAAACAAACAGCTAAAGTTGAAGACGCTTGGGAAGAAAAGGGCATTCAACTGGAAGATATGCACGCTGGTAACAATTAAAAACTGCTGTTCTTTAAATTCAAAATAGGCTAGGCCAAAGATGGTCCTTGGTCGTGCCAAACTCCGCAATCTCCGGCCAGATGGGGTGGCGACGCGTAGCTAGAGCTGTGACGGCGCTTCGAGCCCATCTGGTCTACGATTGCTCCGCCTTGGCACTAGTATCTTTGAGCCTTAAAAAATATCTCCGAGAAAATAATAGGCGAATGATTTCCCTTTTACGGAAAAATCATTCGCCTATTGTTAACTGTCAATGATGTTCCAACACCATTTTTGTTGTCTACTTACTCGAAGCCTTCTCATCAATCAACGCCAAGGCTTGCCGCAAAACCTTTTCACCGTCCATCATCCCATAGGCTCGCATGTCGATAACGGCCATGGGAATATTAGTACCAGCAACTTTAGCGGCAAACTGACTTTCCATAAAGCGTACTTGCGGGCCGAGCATCAGGACAGATACGGGTTCAGATGCAAGTTTATTATCAGCATCTGCTGCTGCCGTTGCGAAAACATCAACATCAAGGCCATCTGCCTCTGCTGCTTTTTTCATCCGTTGTACCAGCATTGAGGTTGACATACCGGCGGAACAGACCAACATAATCGTTTTTTCAGCCATGGGAATCATCCTTTCGTTAACAAACTTATCTATAAAATAAGTCTAACCAAAACAGTTAGGCGGCGTCAACGAAATCTCTGTCGGCCTTGCATTTATTATGAAGCGTGGGTAAAGCTCAATCCTGGATCAGCATTCAAGCTTTCTGAAGCAAGATGCTGCTTCGCCCATTCAATATGAGCAGCTGCGCCAATCATTGCGCCATTATCACCAGTCAAGCGAAGTGGCGGCACAATCACATCGACATCTGGAAAATTCACAGCCAAGGTTTCGTTCATGGCTTCTTTAAGCCCTTGATTGGCTGCAACACCACCGGCCACAATGAGTTGTTTAACCGGATACTGATGCAGTGCCTTTTGCGTTTTGTGAACCAAAACATCGACAACCGCCGCTTGAAAACTCGCGGCTAGATCTTCTCGACTGAGCTCTTGGCCTAACTGATGGGCGTGATGAACCGTGTTGATAACAGCCGATTTCAAGCCACTGAAGCTAAAGTCAAGATTGTCTTCTTTATCCATCGCCCGTGGAAAATGGAAAGTGTCTTGACCAAGATGTGCCAATCGATCAACTTCTTTACCGGCCGGATATGGAATGCCCAGAATCCGACCAACTTTATCGTAAGCCTCACCGGCGGCATCATCACGTGTATCGCCGATGATTTCGAATTCCCCAGCTGATCGCATATAAACCAACTCAGTATGACCGCCTGAAACCGCCAGTGCCAGTAATGGATACGCAAGCGGCTTCACAAAACGGGCGGCATAAATGTGGCCTGCCATGTGATTAACCGGAATTAATGGTAAATGATGAGCGTAGGCAATGGTTTTGGCAGCCGTCACCCCAATTAACAATGCGCCTACCAGCCCTGGGCCGTATGTGACTGCCACCGCGGTCAAATCATCATAAGTGACGCCCGCTTCTTTCAACGCTGCATCTGTAACCAACGTAATTTGTTCCACATGATGACGACTGGCTACCTCCGGAACAACACCGCCAAATCGTTGATGACTTTTAATTTGTGTGGCGATGATGTTCGATAAGATTGTGTCACCATTTTCAACGACAGCCACACTGGTTTCGTCGCAGCTGCTTTCAAACGCTAAAATTAATTCCCTTGCTGCCACATTGTTCTCCTCTACAACGACGATAATGATCGATTACGGCAATGGCCGATACATATCGAGTGCATCATCGTGATTGCTGACATAATAACCTTTTTTAATTTTCCCGTCCTGAAAACCGAGCGACCGATACAGATGCTTAGCAATGTCGTTATTCGTCCGCACTTCAAGCGTCATTTTTTGACTGCCATAATCAATCGCCCGGCCAATCATGAACTGCATCAAAAAACGTCCCAGACCCATGTGCTGGTATGCTGGGTCAACCGCGATGTTGGTCACATGGGCCTCACTTAAGGTAAACCAGGTGCCAATTAATGCGACTAACTGACCGGCATCTTCAACAGCCAAATACAACGAATGCCGAACTTTACGCAACTCAGAGAAAAAAGCGTAACGATCCCACGGTGTATCATGATAAATCCGTCGCTCAATCGCTAATGCTGCATCGACATCGTCTTCTGTCATACGCCGCAGTAAATACTCTTTATTGCGAACCGTGATCGTTTGTGGCTTAAAGCTCAATTCATCAGGTGTCGTGCGATCGAACCATGATTTAAACTTTCTCAACATAAACATCATGTCCTCTGCCGGGGTGTGCTTCCAACCAGTTGTGTTCCGCCTCGGTCAGCCGCAGATAACGCGGCACAAAATCATAAACAGACACAGGCGGCAGATCTTTCCCTAATTGTCCTAAACGTAATGCTTGTGGCAAGTTTAGCCAACTCGGTGCAAATTGCGCTAATCCGCCCAAGGTCTCAATAATCTGAGCCCGAAACATAGCCGCATCACTGCCGACAAAGATCACCGGTTGGTGCAAAGTGGCTAATTCAGTGAGCAGTAGTTTTAATGGCACGTGCCGATCTGTAACCACATTGATCAGCCGGCCCTTGTTCCATTGGTAAACACCTGTAAACACATTGTTGCGGCGCGCATTCATAATTGGCACAATCATCGCTTTTGTATCTGTGATGTTGGCGGCAAGCACCGCCAGACTGGAAACGCCAGCTAGGGCAATGTTTAATGTGTAAGCTAATGTTTTCCCTGTCGTCACGGCAATTCGAATGCCAGTATAGGATCCCGGTCCATCTGCGACAATAATCTTATCCAAGTCCTCCGGCTGCAGGCCACTAGCAGCCACTAAATCATCAATCGCTGGCAGTAGTTGCTCACTATGCGTCCGTTTTCGATTAATCGTCGTCTGCGCCAACAACTTATCATTATCTAACACAGCAACTGACATCGCTTCGTTTGAAGTATCAAGCGCTAATAATCGCATCAATAGACCCTCCCTTCTCATGGCATAATCATGGCAATATTCTATCACAAATAAGAGCAGAGCGTGAGCTGGCGCGTTTAGAAACCGGAACATAAGCGGCCTAAAGCCTAAATGGTCGGGTTTGGACCATTTAGGCTTTAGGTCCTTATGTGCAGGTTGCTGCGCCAGCGAACGCGTTTCAGTCAAGAGCGTGAGCCAGACCGCTCAGAAACCGGAGTGTAAGGGGGCCTGAACGTGATGGCCGCGCTTTGGCCATTGCGTTCAGGCCCCCTTACACGCAAGTTGCTGGTCTGGCGAACGCGTTTATGCCCGCGCTTCAGATCCAAGTCTCTCCCGGATTAGGTAACGCACCTGTCATGGCCGCAATGAGTAAAAGCACACCACCAACAACGAGTAAGCCTTGCAAGGTGATTTTTAACCATAACCGTTGATGGATGATCTCGTCTGGCGTCCAGTAGAGATCGGTGGCGCTTTGAACACCAGTTGTTTTATTTGCCGCCAGCAAGGCATCATGGAGCCACTTGGCTAGCCATGACCAAGCAACACCTGCAATCATGGTAGCCACGGCCAGCACCCATAGTGCATGATCACGTTCAGTTAAATGGTCAGTCGGAAAGACGTAGAAGTTGCCGATGATGGGTAATTGACCAAATTCGCTATAAAACTGATTGCCAATGGCATATGCAAGCGCCAAGCCACCAACAATACTGCCTATCAGTCCCAATCGCCGCACCCATTTTGCAATTGTATTCTCACGATACAAATTACGAATGTAAGTCTTGCGTCCGCTGCGCACCTGGTTCGGAAACATCATCTTGTGTGTGGCCAATTGCATCGTCACGATTTTCCGTTCCAGTTGCAGTGCCCAAATTCCTGTCCCTACCAACGCCAACACAACCACAATGATTAATCCAGCAAACATAGCAGCCAGCCCTTCTGTTTTTTTGAGTTTTCTTATTTTATCAGTTAGGTTTCATGTTGACCACTTTGGGGCACATACTCGATATGGCAGATTGCCAACAATTAAAAACCCCAGACAAGCCGACCATCGTGAAAGCATTCAGAAGGTCAATCTGTCTGAGGCTATTTTTAATGTAAAAATACGATCTATGACTGGCTTGTTCAAAGCGCTTGCTTTTATAGCAAATCAATCAAAGGTGGGGACGAATTCGCTCAATGGCTTTTAACGTTCCATAAGACAGTGCCGTTTGGATTGGCAACATGACCACGTTCTTGATCGTTCGCGGCCAGATAATGCCTTGCCATGGCGTACCCATGATGTTTAACCATAGTGTTGTCAAAATGATATTGCTAATCAACAAAACCATGCCGACAGCGAGCAATGTCCGAAGAACCGTTACCTTCTTACCGTGGAAAAACATGCCGTAAAGCATTGCCGCAATGGCTGCACTGATGGTAAAACCCGGGAAGTTGGCTCCCGGACTGAAGATCATAATTGACAACTGATCGTTCAGCGCAGCAGCGCCGGCCGCCAACCATGGGCCAAAATAATATCCCATGAGGATCGTGGCAAAGAACGCTGGGCTAATCTTGAGCCAAGGGGTTCCGAACGAGAAACGGCCCAGAACGATTTGCATCGCCATCAACATGGCCATATACACCATGTTCCGGGTGGAAAGCTTGGGACTACTAAACGATAATACTTGCATAAGCTGCAATCTCCTTTTTTCGGAGACGCCTAAATATCAGGCGAATGCGGCACCTGCACCGCGACACTTGTCTTCGTCTGCCGTTCACATTCCGTTCCGGCAGCACTTAACGCGCAGGTTCCTACTCCTAGATTTTGTCACGAGACATATCGTACACCGAAAATTGTGGAAAGGGAACCCCCGAAATGTTCGCATTCGCATTTTTTGTGATCACACGTGAAAAATATCTCACGATTTTCTCGGTATTTTCTTGGTTTTTACCAAGTTAGCTGCCAGATTGATTCGCTAAAATAGATTCTCGTAATCATATCTTTCTGGTTGCTCATACTCCCTGAAAAGGGATTCCCTCAACACTTCATTTTAGAAGTGTTTTTTTACACCTAATTATGGGTGTTCGCGCCATTGACTTTAGCTGTTCGCGGCTGCATAAAGAGCCGTATAATGAAATGCGACAACGTTTGAAAGGAAGATATGACCGTGACTAAACATATTCTCGTTTTGCATACGGGTGGTACCATTTCGATGAATGAAAATAGCGAAGGTGACATTATGCCCAGCCAACATAACCCGTTACTTGGTGCTGACAGTTTTGTCCCTGCTGACGTCGAACTCACCACTGAAGAAATTTTCAACCTCCCATCCCCGCACATGACCCCAGAACGGATGCTAGAACTCGTTAAACGCATCCGCCAAGCGGAAAAAGAAGGCAGCGATGGCGTCGTGATCACTCACGGGACGGATACGCTGGAAGAAACCGCCTATTTTCTTGATCTGACCCTTGATTCGGCGATGCCAGTGGTCGTGACAGGCGCTATGCGCTCTAGTAACGAAATCGGCAGCGATGGTCTGGAGAATCTTCAAAGCGCCATTAAAACGGCTGCCAGCGACGACTCACGCAATAAGGGAACGCTCGTTGTCATGAATGACGAAATTCATACCGCTCGGTTCGTGACCAAGACGCACACGACCAACGTGGCTACTTTCCGAACACCAACATTCGGTCCAGTCGGTTTGGTCACCAAAGATGGCGTCCGATTCTTTCAAGAACTGATTAATCAAGAAATCTGTGCGATTGATCACCTCGTCAACAAGGTCTTCCTCATCAAAGCATATGCTGGCATGGATGGTACCTTGTTCGATGCACTGCCTGAAGATACCCACGGCTTGACGATTGAAGCGCTCGGTGCCGGCAATCTACCGCCGACCACCTTACCTGCCATTCAACGGCTGCTGGATCGCAACATCCCGATTGTTCTCGTTTCCCGCTGTTTTAATGGTGTTGCGCAAGCCGTTTACAATTACGAAGGCGGTGGTGTGCAACTTAAGAAAATGGGCATCATTTTCTGTCAAGGCTTGAATGGCCAAAAGGCACGAATTAAGTTGCAAGTCGGCCTCAGTGACGGCAAACAGGGGCAGGATCTAGCCGACTTCGTGGATAATGCTGTTAGCTGACAATTAACAAATAGCTGGGACTATCCTCGATTTCGAAGACCGCAACGCAAAAACGGCACTAAGCAAACGTCTCTTTTTTGCTTAGTGCCGTTTTACTATGCTTTAAAATCCTGCCAAATCATCTGCGCTTCTGCGTTGACCTGCTCGCCGGTTACGACGCGGTGCAAGGTTTTGGTGGGATCATCCGGATCATGCTGATATTGGGCAACAGGCGTCGTGCCATACGCGACTTCACGTTCATACCGAATATCCGCCCCGCGTAACGTATGGGTACTCAAAAAATCATAGCCAAGACTATTTTCCATCCATTCCAAGTAATGAGCATTGTTGACGTGTCCGTTACTGTCAATATCAAAATAGCGGACATGAAAATCTTCTTGACCATCTGGGGTGGTGATCTTTTTAAGCCGCGGAAATCGCTTGATTTTGCGATCACTGACCGCGCCGACACGCTCCACCAGTTCCGGAATCACGTCCACAATTTTGCGGGTGCGCAGATCCATGATGACCCAGTTGCTATTCACTGTTACCAAGCGCTGGCCTTGCGCATCGTCAATCCAATAATCCCGGTAAGTAAAGAATTTATTGTAAGTCGTCGCCTCGGTCCCCACGCGCAATGGTTCCTCAATTCGCGGCATCCGCTGAATATCCATATGATACTGCGTGATCACCCAACCAGCCTGAAATTCATTAATTGCATCCATCCCGGCATGCAACGTCTCTAACTGGCGCTCCGAAATTTCTAACATGACATTCATCATATTTGCCAATCCGGCGCGACCATACCGATCACCCGCAAAACCGGGAATCCGGTAATCATCTTCGTAGACCTTTCCCATTAGGATGACTCCTCCTTAAATCACACTTGCTGGCACAGAATCCGGTTGGCTTCGCATAAGCCTGTTTCTAAACGCACCAGATCTCACGCTTTGCTTATTTTTCCAACTCATGATAAGCATCATACACCACTTGCTTCGCTAAGCCATTTTGTTTGGCGACTAATTTAATCGCTGCATTTGGTTTGGCACCAGTGGCCACAATTGCCTCAACTTGCATTTTTAAAGGCACCGTCACATCAACTGCTGGCTTATCAGCCGCACCTTCTACCATAATCACAAACTCGCCTTTTAGGTCACCAGCGGCATAAGTTTGTAATGCCGACAATGAACCGCGAATGAAGGTTTCGAATTTTTTCGTCAACTCACGGGCCAAAGCCGCCTGTCGATCACCAAAAGCAGTCTGCATTGCTGCCAGCGTTTTGCCAACCCGATGTGGGCTTTCATAAAAAAGCAAGGTGGCTGATTCATGGGCTAACTTCTCCAATTCGCGATTTTTCTCCCCAGCTTTACGCGGTAAAAAGCCGTAGAACAAAAACGGCTGCGGCGGCAAGCCGGAAGCAATCAGCGCAGTTGTCGCGGCGTTGGCTCCTGGCAATGGCACCACTGGCACACCGGCATCAATGGCTGCGCGTACCAATTCCTTGCCTGGATCAGAAATCGACGGCATACCGGCATCGCTGACTTGAGCAATCGTCTCGCCGTTTGCCAACTTAGCCAACAGCTCAGGAATGCGCATCTGTGTGTTATGTTCATGAAACGAAATCGTTTTAGTTTTAATCTCAAAATGATTTAGTAACATTTGCGTGTGCCGCGTGTCTTCTGCTGCAATCAAATCGACTGTTTTCAGAATTTCAATCGCACGAATTGTCATATCGCCCAAGTTGCCAATCGGCGTTGGCACCAGATAAAGTGTGCCTGTTGTATGTGAACCGAAGCTTCGTTGTTGCTCCAAGTCAATTCTCCCCGTAAATAATCTCAGTACAAAAAGCGCATGGCTCATCATTGACCCGGCGCTGGCCATAGAACATCGGGCAAACATGGAAGCCTTCATTATACAGACTTTCAAGATTTTGCTTCGACTTAGACAATTCAACCCCACCATCACTGGTTTTATTGTCATCTTTTTCTAATTCTGCCAAATGTTGACGCAAATGCTTGTTTTCGATCTCAAGTTCAGCATTGCGTTCAAGCGTTTCTGCCATATCGTCCTTCATAGCGGCGATTTCTCTGAGCATCTGCTGGGCATGTTTTTCAAGGGTCAAGAAGCCATCATATAATTCTTTCTTTTCCACAAGATCACCCTTCTAATAGTTTAAGCATTAACTGTTCTGTTGCGGATTGAAACGTAACATTCTGGCTCAATCGCACCTGCGCCGTTAAGATAGCCTGCAGCGCCGTGGTTAGTTGCTCACTTGATCGCTGAGCCAAGACGCCGATCGCCGGCAAGTCCAGTTGTTGCATTGATGTTACCTGAAAATGTTGATTCAATGCATCAGCATAGGCCAAGCCGATCAGCGCCAACACTTGACGCTGACTATCAGCATCTTTAGCAATCGGCAGCAGTTGCGTCTGCACCCGAACAAAACTTTCCGGATCGTGATCCGCCAAACGCTCCAGTAACTGGAAAACCTTCGTCACCCGGTCTTGAAATGTTGCAGACGCCAACAAGGCCTGCGCATCAGCCACATTGCCAGTCAATCGGCCTGCGACTCGTGCCATTTGCGAGGTTGCCCCGCCTTCTTCTAGCTTTGCAATCACGGCTGAGCGATCAGGGCTTTGGAATGTAATAACCTGTGCCCGCGACAAAATGGTCGGTAAAAGTTGGTTTTTCGAGGTTGCAGTCAAAATCACGGTCATCCCAGGCACTGGTTCCTCAAAAAATTTCAATAAGGAGTTTGCCGCACCTGCTGTCATTTTATCAGCATCTTCAACAACAAACACACGTTGATTGCCTTCGACCCCGGTTTTGCTCATTTCTTGCTTCAACCCGCGAATATCGTCAACCTTGATGCTTTGCGTTTCTGTTTTGACCACCATCACATCTGGGTGGTTATGATTCAAAATTCGCTCGCACTCTGGACACTGGCCACATGGCGCACCATCCTGCACATTTTGGCAAAATAGGCGCAAGGCGATCCACTCAGCCAAGGCCAGCTTGCCAGCCCCTTTTGGCCCCACAAACAAATACGACTGTGCCAATTGCTTGCGGTCAATGATTCGCGAAAACTGAGCCACGAGTTTAGGCTGAAGCGAATCAATTAAAAACTTGGTCATCAGAAGCGATGAAAGGCTTCGATCGGTAGGACAAAGACGGTGGCACCGCCGACTTGAACCTCAACCGGATAGGCCATCGAACTGTCAGACGTGGCGTCTAGATTGACTGGCGGTGTCATGAATTGTTGGCGGGTTTGGGAAGTCTCTTTGATAATCTTCAGAACTTCATCGACCCGATCATCAGCAATCCCGATAATGAAGGTTGTATTACCGGCTTTTAAAAAGCCACCAGTCGTTGATAATTTAGTTGCCTGGATATTAGCATCAATAAATTGACTGCTAAGCAAGTTGCTATCTTTATCTTGAACAATTGCGAGAATTAATTTCATGCGTGCCCTCCTTGACCGCGATGACGGTTATCACTTAGTTAAATAGTTCCGGAAAACGACGAGTAATGGTCTGAAAACAAGCGGCAACAACCTTTTCCAGTGGCTCAGTTGCATCAATCGACACGATTCGCTGAGGATTATCCACTATCAGTGTCATGTATGCATCATGAACGCGTTCATGAAAAGTCAGACTTTCCTGATCAAGTCGATCATATTGACGCTCGTTTTGATGGGACTTGATACGGTCAAGTCCCACCTGAACTGGCACATCTAGATACAATGTCAAAGCCGGCTCCATTCCTGCAGTGGCAAATTGGTTCATTTTCAAAACGGCATCTGGCCCAATTTCTCGACCACCACCTTGATAGGCAACTGAACTGTCGACAAATCGATCACAGACAACAATGTCGCCTTGTGCTAACGCTGGTTGAATCACTTCAACCAAGTGCTGTCGACGCGACGCCGCGTATAAAAGTGCTTCAGTCCGCGCATCCATAGCAGTGTTGGCAGGGTCGAGAATGACCTCGCGAATGGTCTCGGAAATCTTTGCGCCGCCTGGTTCTCTGGTCAAATGCAATGGCACCCGCACGTGCTGTTCGAGTTGCGGGATCAACGTCTTCAAAACGCTGGTCTTGCCTGCACCGTCTGGACCTTCGAATGTGATAAATGTGCCTTTCACCATGTGTCTCTCCTTATCTAAAACGCGTTCACTAGTGCAAAAATGTTCATACTTTTTTGGAATTAAGTCCATTTTACTTGATATGTTTCACAATTAAAAACTTATCTGCAAATTCACGAGACTAATAAGTCGTTATACATAGGCAAAAAAGCGGCAAATGCCATGATCCTGAAATAGCAGTCATGGGCATTTGCCGCTTTAGTGAATGTTGATTGGTATCGGGTAGCTGCACGATGCCCTAATGGTGAATGAGTTATGCTTGGCATTAAGGTTTTTGCATGCCTCCTAGGAAGGCGAAAAAAGATGCCACTCGGCGTAGCGAATGATTGGCGCATTGAACGTTCTCTTGTTGGTACGTGGAAAAGCTCTGTTACCCCTTCACGACTCTCTGAACCGCGCAAAAAAAGCGCAGAAACCTCCGTGTAAGGACTTTGAACCAAAAAAGCCAACGCCCAGCCCTTTTGGTTCAAGGCCACTTACATTCCGGTTTCTAACCGCGCTTTTTTGCGCTCTATAAATCTCTATACTCCGCAATTTGCTCCGCAGCCACTCGGGCCACAAGTTCGCCCTTGATTTGGCGGGTGCGCGCTTCGCGGTAGAGAAAGTCGAATAGGCCTGTCTGTAAGGCTACTTGCGCTTTGGTTTGCTCGTCGACTTCGCGAAAAGTAGCAACGAGCTTGCGTTGTGCCGCCATCTGGTCGCGGACGCGATAGACGAGCATCATTAGTTCTTCGTCTTTTTCTTCCTTGACCTTTACCTGTTTGCGTCCAAACATTACAGCTCAGTCCTTCCTTCAACCGCCTTCATCAAGGTCATTTCATCAGCATACTCAATATCACTGCCGACCGACAGCCCATGGGCTAAGCGAGTGACCTTAATACCAGCTGGTTTAATCAGCCGAGCCAGGTATTGGGCGGTGGCCTCACCTTCAGGCGTGGCATTAGTGGCGATAATGACTTCTTTGACTGCCTTATTTGCCTTAAGCCGTTTTAACAAACTCTCAATATTCAGATCTTCAGGACCGCGGCCTTCGATTGGTGATAAAACGCCATGTAATACATGATACAAGCCATGATAATCCTGAGCCCGATCAATGCTCATGACGTCTTTAGGTTGTTCAACAACCAATATCGTGCTTTGGTCGCGACTTTTATCGCGACAAATAGCACACGGATCCTCATCGGTAATGTTGCCACAAATGGAACAATAATGCAGATCCTCTTTTGCCGCGACAAGACTTTTAGCGAACGCCGTCACATCGTCCTTATTCATATCAATGGTGTAAAAAGCCAGCCGTGTTGCGGTTTTTGCCCCGATACCCGGGAGGCGCATATAACTGTCGATCAATTTACTGATCGGTTCTGGATATTGCATAGTGTCCCCTCTTGTTGTGAAAACGTACTGAGTGATGATCTTGCTGTCATGAAAACAGCTTTGGTCTCAAAATGATGCTTATCTGCTTATATTGCTGAAACTTTGGGTGGCGAACTTGGGTTGTTGTAAAAGTTCGGTTTATGCGGTGAAGACTTCTTGATGATACTTGTGGTCCATTGTCGTTCTCCGAAACGCGCAAAAAGGCGCAGAAACCTCCATGTAAGGGCCTTGAACCAAAAGGGCCAAAGCCCAGCCCTTTTGGTTCAAGGCCGCTTACACTCCGGTTTCTAACTGCGCCTTTTTGCGCTCTGTTGTTACATTGGCAATCCGCGTGTATACTTACCCATCTTATCTTGAGTTTCCTTATCAATGGTTCCCATGGCTTGATTAACCGCTTCGATAATCAGGTCTTGGAGCATGTCCGGATCGTCTGGATCGATGGCTTCTGGTTTGATTTGAATGTCTTTCATGATCTTTTCACCGGTAAACTTAACGGTGACCATATCGGAAGCTGACTTGCCTTCAAACTCCGTTGCATACAGTTCCTTTTGTGCTGCCTGCATTTCCTTTTGCATTTTCTGCATCTGCTTCATCATGCCTTGCATATTACCCATTCCACGCATGTTTCATCATCCTTTTCTAGTCATTTTTGATTGTTACGTTAGGTGCATCTTTACCAAATAGTTCTGTTAATTTGCTAACAACTGGCGGTATCTGCGGTTTAGTGTCAGCTTTCTGTTCCTTGTTTTCAGGGGCCTTCAATTCTTGAATATAATCTTGTCGAATGGTTGGCCAGACATCACTTTGAACCAAAACAATTTTTGGCTGCTTGCCGGTTAATTTTTGCAGACCACTTTCCAATTCCGTCATCAGCGCGGCATCATTCATGGCGCGTTCAACGTAGATATCATAATCGAAACTCACGATCACACCGTTAGGACTGGCAGCAACCGGTTCACTGACTTTCATCATGGCGCGTTTCGTGATACTAAGCAGACCCAGCAGATTCGGCCAAACATCCTTTAAATTGGTCAGGTCCTGTTTGGTTGCGGCACCTAAAATCGGATAAATAGCTTTACGATTGACATGGTTGGCTTTGGCCTTCACATGTTTCCGGGTTCTGGTTGGTGGCGGAATGGTGCCGCCGTTCGCCTCGACCCGTTTCAGTTGATCACTCAGCTGTTTGACTTTTGCCGTCAATTTTTCAAATTGCGGATTTTCTGCCTGTGCTGGTGCTGCCGTAACCTGTGGCGTTGTCGTTTCGCTTAATCGAACCGTTGCCACTTCTAGATAAATTTCCGGATGATTGGTCATCCGCAGTTGTTGCTGCGTGCTATTCAACACGTCAATCATGTGGTAGATCTGCTCTGGCTTGAAGTTCTCGCTCAGAATTTTGAATTGATCATCAAGTAAGCTTTTTTCTAAATCACCCAAGAGTGTCGGTGCTTGTTGATTAACCAACAGATCCCGCAAGTATTCGATCAGATCTTCGATTAACCGCCCAGCATCTTTACCTGACGCTAACAAATCCTCGATCATTTTCAATGCCTGCGCATGATCCTTGGCGAGGACCGCGGCTAAATACTTGCCCAAAACAGCAGTGGTCACACCGCCTGTGACATCAAGTGCATCTTCCGTTGTGACGTGATTATCGCCAAAACTCAACACTTGATCAAGAATCGATAAGGCATCCCGCATGCCGCCTTCAGCTGCTTTGGCAATCACTTTCAACGCAGCATCGTCGTATGTGATTTGCTTATCATCCAAAATAAAACGCATTCGCTTAACGATATCTTCCGGCGTGATCCGGCGAAAATCAAATCGTTGTGTTCGCGAAATAATCGTTGCTGGGATTTTATGTGGCTCCGTCGTGGCTAAAATAAACACCACATGCGCCGGCGGTTCTTCCAGCGTTTTCAACAGAGCATTGAAGGCCCCGCTCGATAACATATGCACTTCATCGATGATATACACTTTGACGCGAGCTTGTGTTGGCGCATATTTTGCCTTGTCCCGAATGTCACGAATCTCATCCACGCCGTTGTTAGAAGCAGCATCAATTTCGATAACATCGGTCAAACTGCCATTATTAATGGCCTGACAAATTTCACAAGTATTATCTGGCTCACCATCCTCCAAGTGTAGACAGTTTAGTGCCTTGGCCAGAATCTTGGCGACCGATGTTTTACCGGTACCGCGGGGGCCGGTAAAAAGATAGGCGTGGCTTGTCTGGCCAGTAATCAGCGCATTTTTCAGCGTCTTGGTGATGGCTTCTTGGCCAATCACATCTTTAAATTGCTGCGGGCGCCACACCCGATATAACGCTTGATAACTCACCGTGCCGCCTCCTTTAAACACGTTTGCTGGCGCTGTCACCTGCTCATAAGGACCTCAGGTGCAATGGCCAAAAACCAACCATCACCCCTGAGCCCGCTTATGCTCCGGTGACTAAACGCGCCCGTTCACGCTCTTCTTTAAACGCGCTTACCGGCGCAGTCACCTGCTCATAAGGACCTCAGGTGCAATGGCCGAAAACCAGCCATCGCCCCTGAGCCCGCTTATGCTCCGGTGACTAAACGCGCCCGTTCACGCTCTTCTTAGTGAAATATTCGCTGTGTTCTAGTTTACCATAGCTGCCTCATGAGTAGACAGAATCTGCGACAACAAAAACGGCCGCTCCAATTACAAGCGACCGGTCAATTTCTCAATAACAAAAGGCACATGACGAACCTACCTTAGTGCTGCTTCCTTCCGGACCTGACACGATTCGGAAAGCCACCATTGCCTTAAGGCCTTTCGGCAGTTTTCATTATAACTGATTCTCACTGGTTTGACCAGCCCGCTTGGCGGCTTTTCTTTTGGCCCGGATCGTTCGGAAAAACGTTTGCAGCAACGTGGCGCTTTCATCGGCTTTGATGCCGCTGACCACAGCAACTTGATGATTAAAGCGGGTGTCCGCCAATAAATTATAAAAAGTGCCAGCAACGCCTGCTTTAGGATCAGTGGCACCAAAGTAACACGTCGCCACGCGCGCATTGATCATAGCGCCGGCACACATTGGACATGGTTCTAACGTGACAAATAAGCTGCAATCTTCCAGCCGCCATGTACCAAGCGTTTTGCATGCGGCCTGAATCGCCAGCATCTCGGCATGATGCGTCGCGTCTTGAGTCGTTTCACGCAGATTATAACCACGGCCGATAATCTCGCCTTGATGGACGATCACTGCGCCAATCGGCACTTCGCCGATTGCAGCGGCTTTTTTGGCCTCGGTTAGAGCCGCATCCATAAATTGATTGATATCGTGTTCGTCCATGATTGCCAAGCACTCCTTGTTTTATCATTCTGATGCCAATAAATAGCCGTCCATCAGGAAAATCCTCATGGACGGCTATTTTGATCACGCAGCCAGTTTATTTACCTGACGTGCGGTAGCCACATGTCGCTAAACTAACGGCTAGTGACTCAGTGCTGCCTTTAAGCGATCAATGGCTGCCATGCCTTGGTCGCGAGCCGATCCGGCATATTCGCTAGCACTGTCTTTTAGACTGCGCAGCTTGTCGCTAACCCGGAGCAGACTGGCAACATCATCATCGCTCAATTTATCTAAAACGGTTTGAACCCGATCACTGTCGCCAAAAATCTTCTTCACGAAGCCTTCAACCTGACGCCGCTGGTGCTGCCGTTCAAAATATTCAGTCAAACTTTTGGCACACACAAATGCCCCTGCTGCGATTGCGGCAGCGGCCACTGCACCACCTAATGCGAGATATTTCGATTTTGTCATGTCATATTGCTCCTTTCTGTCCTGACCTGAGTGTACCACGCCTAGTATAAAAACACTTATTTTGTCGCTTTAAGAATATAGTACCCGTGTTCCTTTTTTACAATGCTGGCATCTGGATAAATTGTTTTCATCAGTTTCAATGCAGATGGCGCACCTTGTTTCTTTTGAATCACCGCATATAACTGACCATGCGGCAACAAATGCTCGGCAGCGCCGGCAAGAATACCGGAAACGATGGTTTTACCAGCACGAATCGGCGGATTCGTCACAATCACGCCAAATTGGCCATCTATCTGATCATACATGGAACTTTCGACAATCGTGACGTTGCTGATAGCGTTATCCGTTGCATTGCGCTGTGCCAAAGCAAGTGCACGTTCATTCACATCACTCATCGTTACTTGGCGATCAGGAAAGTGCTTCGCCAAAGCAAGCCCAATCGGCCCGTAACCCGTTCCAACATCAAGTATCGGTCCCGCTGGCAATTCTTCTGCCAGTATGGTTGCGATCAAAACCCGACTGCCAAAATCCACCGTGTGTTTCGAAAACACGCCATTATCGCTGGTAAAGCGGAGCGAATGCCCACCTAGCTCAAAGTCAAAGCTGTGCTCATCATGGGCCAAATCAGGATCATTCGTATAATAGTGATTCAATATTGGTGCCTCCTTGTTTTGCGCAGCGCTAAAAATTATCTGCTAGCCCTCAGCCATGAAAAAGGACTGTCAAAGACCATACTCTAATAACACCTAACATCCGGTTATTTGTCAATGCCTTGACCGAGTCGGCTCACCCAGGCTAACCGCTTTGGCCACCACTTGTTCGGCGTTGCAAAAGTGACCTTCTGATTCACGACCATCATGATCTGCAGCAACGTGAATAGCAATGACGTCCGTTTACGATAAGCAACGTACTTCGGTACCCACTCAGTCACATATTTATTTTTATACGAGCGCAATCCTTGGAATCCATAAAATCGATAGCCGTATTCATACACAAGGTGAGCAATCTTTTCTTCAATAAAAGAATAACTAGACGTACCGACATTCGCCAGCGGGGCCATCCCCATATTGAAATACTTAAAGCCGCGATCCTTGGCCAATTCAAACAGATGAATAAACACTTCATCCATAATACCAGAAGGCGCATCGGCACTGGAACGCATCAAATCAATGCTAGTGACTTCATTATTACCCGTCGGCATATCGGTCGCAAACGCCACAATCTTGCCATCCGGCGCTCGCACAACCGCAATCGGTGCCTGATTCAGGTAATGGCGATCAAAGAACCCCAAGCTGAAACCTTTCTCACTGCGCCCGTCCAACCATGAATCAGACACGGTTTGAAGGTCGTCTAGCAAAGCATCATCAAACGGCGGCTTGAGCAGCTCGACACTGTAGCCTTCACGCTCAAACTTGTGCATAAGCGCCCGCTCACCTTTTCGCTTCGTGCCAGCCAATGTAAAGGTTGTCACATCCACATAACCTTCTTCACCAAACTTCATGAAGTCAAAGCCAAATTCATGCAACTTCATCGTCAGGCTTTCATTAATTTCATAAAAGACTAACGACATATCCTGATCGTCTGCCTGTTTCATAAAGTCAGCAATCGCGGCTGGAATTTGGGTCTCATCTCCCACCGGTTCACCCATAACGATGAGTTTATCGGCCTTCTTTTTAAACAAGAAGAACACGCGATCTTCACCGTCCACTTGATAAAAATGCAGCGATTTATCACGCATCAGTCCCAGATGGCTCACTTCATTCCCGCCAAATTTAGCCACAACCGCCTTCAAACGCGCCTCATCGTAAGGATCGGCCAGCGATTTTGTCGGCGCCGACAAATATCGGAAGATGAGATACACCGTCAGCGCGGCCAGCATGACCCCGATCAAGGTAGTGAAGAACATCCGCTCAGACGGGAAAAGGAAAACATCTGGCACATGCCGGTGATGAATGGCAGGCGCATTATAGAACACAGCAAATGCATAAAAGATAAATGTCAAGCCAAAGACGGCACCATCAATCAGCTTGTTGCCCCAAGACAGCGCCAACCGGTCTCTGGTCAATTCACGACGCGTCAAGATAAGCGCAATGACGACCAAAATAAGGAACACGATAAATCGCAGATGATTATCCTCGCGCAATGACGCCACCATCGCCACAATCAACACAATCACAGTCGGCCAGTAAGCGCGCTTCACGCGGCTGGCAATGCCACGGCCAAAGCCAAGAATTAAGAAAGCCACAATGACATTTGTGACCCGATCAAGGAATAGGAAGGTGTAGGGATAAAGGCGCTGATACAAGGTGTTTTGAAAAGCAAGATCAGGCGCAACACCGCGCAAGAGCAACATAATCCCAGAAAAATACAGGAAAACCACTAGAAAGCCGAATGCTGCTTTGCGAATCAACTGCACTGGTAAGCCTTCAAGGTAAGCATTCAATCGCTTGCCAGCATCTTGCGCAAACAAACCGGCACCAATCAGGAACGGAATGACATAGTAGAAAAGCCGATAGAAAAGCAACCAAACAACGGCGGCACTGCTGTCCAGACCCAACTGGCCGAGTTCAACAATCATTAACACATCAAAAGAACCCAAGCCGCCGGGCACCATTGAAATAACCCCGATGACATTCGCCACCATGAACAACGGCAAGACAGACGATAGCGGAATGGGCGCCTCAAGAAAATAACCAATCAAAAGAAAGAAAGCAGCACAACCGCCCCATTCAAGAAATGATCCCAGCGTCAGGCGCAACTGGCGTTTGAGTGGCATATCGGCAAAAAATTCACTATCACGCACATGGGAGATGATCATGAGCAATGGGAAATAAGCCGCACCGCCCACAAGCCAGACCCAATAGTTAGCAAACTCCGCCCCAATACCAAAAACAAAAATGACGACAATCCCGATCATGGACCAAAGCGACAACCCAGCCAACAAAAACATCGCAATTTTTGAAATCGCAAATAGCACCTGCTTTTGAGACGCTTTTTCATGGTAAAAGTTTGCCCGCAAACTAGCACCCAGTAACCCCCCAAAGCCGGCAATATTGGTGAAGGTGTTGACAATCCAGCCTGATTTAATGACATAAGCCGGTTTGTAGTGCCCTGGTAACAATTCAGTAATCACAAAATCATAAGTTAGCATCGGTGTAACGGCGATCAGCCCCACAACTAACAAAATCAAGAGCGAACCAGGGCTTTGCGTGGCGAGGCTCGCCCGCATTTGTTCCCCATTCAAGTCTTGGCTGATCCGGCCAACCTCAAAAATCACAAACACTAGGACTGCTAGCACAAACAGTACTTTAAGTGTGGTGAGATGTTTCTTTAAAAACGATCCGGTTTCTCGGAATAGTTTTTTCATTGCTGCGTCCTCCGTGTCTATATTCCTATTCATTATAGGAAATCTACAAGCCCCTCGCACCCTTTCTGACCTTTTTGTAAGGTGATGTAAGTTTGCGAGATGATTGAAAAAATTTTTTAACTTTTTTAGTTGAAAACGCTTGACCTGAAACGCGTTACAGAAATTACACTCAGTCTAGAGTCAAGAGCGTGAGCCAGACCGTTTAGAAACCGGAGTGTAAGTGGCCTCAAGCCTAAATGGCTGGGTCTTGTCCATTTAGGCTTGAGGTTCTTATGTGCAGGTTTCTGCGACTGTGAACGTGTTTCCGCCAAAGCGTGATCCGACGCGCTTAGAAACCACATTTAGGCAATGATCTCAATCAAGTCAGCAGTTATTTTCAATCAACTCATAGGAGGTAAACATCATGTTAATGCAAACACATCTTTATCAGGAACTTCCTGTTTATCAGGATACGCAAATTGGCGCCTTGAAGGCCATCGCTCTAAAGTTGACCAATGATTTCAATTTTGATTATCAAGAGGTTCTAAGTTCCTTGTTAGCCAGCGCGGGTGAGCAAACGCAAACCATCAACGATCAGGCAATCTTAACGTATGGTCATGTCACCAGTTTGACAGAACCTGTTGTTATTGGCTTTGATTTTGGCAAGGCTTTACCTTGGGCCGCTGGTCACAAAATCAGTCAGGCGATTGTCTTGTTAGTCCCTGTCGACACAGCTGAGGCAACCATTCAGGATCGGCTTCAGACAATCTCCGCGGCAATTGCACAAGATCAGGATTTGAAAACAATGACCCAAACGGCAACAGCTGCAATCGCCTAGTCATGCTCACAATGAGCTACTGCATTAAGATCAACGTTTATGTCACAAAAGTCGGCATATCAGGGTCTAAAACAAAATGACCACTGACACGTCGGCTTTTTGTACGCTTGGCTTTAACTGCTTGTTATACTGGAACTGGAGGTGCTTTTATGGCGAATATTCATGACATTGCTCGACTATCCGGTTTCTCAACGGCAACGGTTTCGCGCGTCATCAATCAGCAACATTATGTAGCGCCTTCAACCCGCGCAGCGATTCAAGCAGTGATCGATCAACTTGATTACGTACCAAGCACAATGGCACAAAACCTTAGCGCAGGCAAAACGCGGACAATCGGGGTCATCTTGCCGCACACCGATCATCCCTATTTTGAACAGCTTGTGACCGGCATTTTGAATGCAGCAATGGCCGGCAATTATCATGCGGTGATCCTGCCATCTCGCTATGATCAGTCACTCGAACAAGACTATTTAGAAGACTTACGCCGTCATGCATATGATGGCTTAATCTTCACGTCTCATGGTCTTGGCCTGCGCACAATTGCTAAGTATCAAAAATATGGCCCTATTGTGGTTTGCGAAAATCCGGGAAAAATCAAACTCGCCGCCGCTTACGCCGACCGAACACCTGCTTATCAAGAGGCATTTCAGTGGATGGGTAACCAAGGCTACAGCAAAATCGCCTTGCTACTAAGTCGGCCCTATGCCCAAAGTGCGACTAGTAAACTTACCATTAACAGCTATGTGGATGTGTTCGGTAAACGTCCTGCTGACGAAATGATTGTCTATCACATGCGAACCTTCGAAGATGGCTATCAAGCTGGTGCGCGGTTAGTCAATGAGCATCCAGACTTTATCCTCGGCAATGGGGACGATATCACGGCCGGTCTTCGCCAGTATTTCGTCGACCATCACCTGCCCATCCCTCCTTTAATGGGTCAAGAGAATCAGCTTTCCAGTCGATTACTGCAAATGAGTACGATCGATCATCATGTTACAGCCATCGGTGCAGCAGCGTTAAAACTGGCCTTGCGCGATGACATTGCTCAGACGGTGATTCAATCCGATTTGATTTTACGGTAAGTATATGACAATAAAAAGCAGCAACCTGCCATGGCTTCAAAGCCATGATAGGTTGCTGCTTTTCTTTTTGTCGATACGCTGCTGCCCTAAACGCAACGCATGGACAGGCTATTCTTCACGTTGTTTCCGTTTCAATCCTAATACCCCCATCAGACTGACCACAATGACACCCAAGAAGCCAAACGCTGGCCGCTCAGTTGTCTCTGCTGTCTTGGGTAATGCTCCCTTACCGGATGTATGTTGACCATTACGATCAGTCGTATCATCCGTGCTCGTTGACGTCGTTGTGGCTGGCTTTGTTGGGATATTACCGCCAGAACTAGGCTGGCTGCCCTCATCGCCTTTGTCCTTACCTGTGTCGCCTGGAGCGGGCGCCGGGGTACCTTGACCGCCGCCTTTGTCGCTAGTACCGGCTGTATCGTCGCCTTTACCAGCTGTCTTGGCCGCTTCAACGGCAGCTGCCACCTTCGTTTTCAGACTTTGCAAAGCTTGTAAATGTGCAAGCTTGTCAGACGCATCAGCACTGGCTTGACCAGACGTCAATGTGTCAGCAATGTCGGCATACCAAGTTTTGCCAGTTGCAGCATCTTTAGCATTGCCAACCTCAGCCGGTGTTGCCGCTTTAATACCCTCCGCAAGTTTTGCTAATACTGCATCAAGTACCTTGGCAAGACTCGCTTGAAGCTGGTCGGCCGTTTGCGTGCCTGCTTGAGCTTGTGCCACTAGCTCGTCTAACGCTGCCGTAAATGTTTTGCCAGTGCTTGGATCAGTTTGATTGCCCAAGTCCGTTCCCAGCGCAGCCTTCACAGATTGCAACTGGTTAAGCAGCGAAGTCTTCTTATCTGCAGGTAATTTGGCAGCTAATTGATTGATCGCAGTTTGCAGGTCTCGATTGGCACCAGTAAGTGAATCAACTGAGGCGTCCGTCTGATCAAGCGCCGTTTGTGCCTTCTGCGTTGCTGCTGCTAAAGCAATCGTTGTGGCATCATCATACTTACCGCTGGCACTTAGCGTTTTGGCGGAAGCAATCAGATTAGTCAGTGCCTGCTTAGCTGCCTGCAATTGTGCAGGATCATCAGTCTTGATATTGGTCACAACATAGTCGACGGCTGGTGATTCATTACCGTATAAATCAGTCGACTTAAACTTGAAGGTGCCATTTGCCGTGACCGTGACACCGGCTGCCGGCACATCCTGATATGTCTTGCCACCATCAGCACTATACTGAACCGTTTCACCCGTTGCGGCAGCGTTTGCCGTCAGAGTCACCGTTTTGGCTGGTTCAGTGGTACTTGGCGTCACAGTTGGTGCTGCCAGTGTTTTCTTTGGTTCGTAGTAAACTGTGATCTTCTTGGTCGTGGTGTTGTTTTCGCTATCTGTAACAGCAACAGTCAGCACGTTTTTGCCTTCGAGCAATTTAACGGGCTGATCAATAGCCATATGACCCGGTTTGCCGCTATTGATGTTGATGTCTGCGTATTGGCTGGCGACATGACTGCCGTTAATTGCCAGACTCAGATATTGTGCATTGTCAGTGGCCGTTCCAGTAATCTGGAAGTTCGGATCGTTGGTATAAACCGGTGCATCTGTCGAGCTGTCCAATGACAATGTTGGCGCCACTGCATCCAAAATGAAGGTCAACGCTTCTTGGAAGGTCTTGTTTTGAGTGGTGTCACCCACAACAACCCCAAACGGTTTTTGTCCAAGAGTACCTAAATCTAAAGTGAAACTGAAAGTCAGATCATCCTTGATTGGAATTTGCTTACCATCAACCTGCAACGTTGTCGTTGGGTGCTTGACCTTACCAGTAATCGTCGCAATCCCGGTCTTAGGGTCATAGAACTTAGCCGAGGTGGCATTGAATTCATTGGCACCAAATGTCACACCTTGATCGAACGTCACAGCATTCTTCAACACATCAGGATCATAAGACGAGGTAATCGTCTTTTGCTCCGTCGTGGTGTTGCCGTCTTCGTCGGCGGCGGTCACCTTGATGGTATTGCCACCATAATTAACCGGTACATCAACACTAAAGTGATGTTGTGCATCAAGTGCTGCTACGGTGTCGCCAACATTAACTGTCTTGGTGTCAGCACTAACCGTCCCTGTAACCTTGATGGTCGCTTCGGATGTCTGATCCGAGCCATTGTTGAATTTCAAATCAGTAAAGGTTGGCGCCGTCAGCCGAACTTTGGTGTCAAAATGTTTAAGCAACTGGGTGTGCGCCTTATCGGCATATAGATCCACTTGCGCGGCGTAATCAGCATTCGTGACCGCCATTGAGGCAGTGAAACTGTTAGTCGCAGCATCGTAGGTTGTGTTCAAATCATGTTTCTTTCCTTGTGCATCAGTGTAAGTACCGTCAACCGCTGCTGGATACGTTCCACTAAACGTATACGTCCCGCCACCTTGAGTATTGGCTTCGTAGCCAGTTGTGTTACTTGAGATCTTGTCTGGGATACCGCCGCCGTTCACAATTAAATCAAACGATGTAGACCCCGGCTTCTGAACGCTGGCATCTTGATCAGTGGCATTAGATGCATTATCAGTCAAGTACAGCTCAGCCGAATTGTCGCCATTGCCAAGTGCTTGGGCCTGTTCATCAGATAATGGCGTTTCAATTTTGGTGTACCCATCAGCCGTTGTCCCAGCATCGGTAAAGGTAGCATCAAGATTCGTCACTTCATTAATTGCAGTTTTAACGCTCTTGGTGGCATCAAGACCACTCAAATCATCCTTGGCTTCAGCTGTCAAATAATACTGGGTTTTCCCATTTTCCGTTTTGGCTGACAAAGCGACATGACGAACTGTCGGCGCCTTAGAGTCGAGCTTGAAAGGCACATCAAACACTTGACGTTTGTCGCCGCCTTCCGGTACACCGGAAATACGATAAGTATAACTGCCATCATCAGCCGTCTTGATGTTGCCATCACGTTGATCATAATAGGTGCCATCCCACGCTGGAGCATTGTAGTAGATGTACTGCTGCGAATGAGCATCATAATAGGTCTTCGTCTGATTGGTGGAACTGCTGAGAGTCGTAACTTTATTGCCCTGACCATCAAGAATATCAACTTGGACGTTGCTGATATTGCGCAATAGATAATACTGCATGCTGATGTCATTATATAAGGCATTCTTGTCACTCGAAAAAGCAATCGCCTGATCATCAACTGTCTGGTTGCCATCAGCGTCTGTGACCATGCCGCCATAATATTGATTGCCTGTATTTTTGTTCGTCAATAGTGGCACGGTGCCATAATTACCACCAGCAGGACTATAAGTGATCCCATTGAGACTATCGACAATCTTACCGTCATTCCAGTCACCAAAGAAGCCCATGTATGGCAAGTTCAAGCGCGATCCATCGCTACCCTTAAAGTTCAGAAAACCTTCAACAAATTGCTGTTGGTCAAAAGACTTCGGCAAAGATAGTGTGAATTCAATCTGCGCCGTTTTCCCAGCAGGCACAGTTATGTCACTGCCGGCTTTAATGGCTGCTCCATCAATCTTCTTGTCATACAAAACCCCAGAATTAGGGTCAGTCGCTGATGTATAAACGGCATTAGTATCCGTATTACTGTCCATTTGATAGGTTAGTTCATGGGTCGTGCGGTTCGTGAAGGTCAGTTTAAAGGTCTTGTCCGTACTCGTGAAGTCTTTCAATTCAACTGCCGGGTAGCCGTTTTCGGAGACAACCGTTGACGGATTCTTTTCTAATGCATCAATGGCTGCCTTCACATCAACAAGACCGGCACCTTGCCGCCGCGGCGATACGATAACATTGTTGTAGTTAATATCGTTGATTGGCTGGGCAGTATTCATCTCAACTGTCTTAAGAAAATCGGTGAGCGCTGTCCCTTTAAGTTGTTTGTAGTCAGCATAAAATGGGTTGTTTTTGTTATTCAACGCTTGTTTCAACAATGCTTGTGAACCGGCAATAAATGGCGAGGCCATTGACGTACCAGACATATTTGTGTAGCCATTGTTGTTTTGCGTTGACCAGATGTTGCCGCCTGGTGCGGTAATATCTGGTTTGAAGGAAAGATTGGAAACTGGCCCATAGGATGTGAAGTCAGACATCTTGTCTTCAGTATATTTCTGATTTGGTAACAGCGTCAGGGCAATCTTGACACCGAGACTATCATCCGGGTGTGCTGTGACCCAGTCAACCAGCTTTTGACCGGTTACACTGGAGAGCACAAATGTTGGGAAGGTGGTGGTTAACGCAATAGAAGTCAGCGGTGTTGCTGTGCCATCGTTGTTGACAATGATCAAGCCAGCAGCACCAGCGGCTTGGGCGTATTTTTGTTTGTCAGCAAAGGTAAGTTCGCCACGTTTAACGATGGCAATTTTGCCTTTAGCGTCAGCAGTATAGTCGGTTGCTGCCCCTTTGCTGAGGCTGCCACTAGCATCTTTGACAACATAAAACTTCTTTTGGTCAAAGCTACCAGTGAAATCGTTGCTTGAAAGCTGAATGGTTTCCGGTCCAAGCTGTAAACCTGTACCATCTGTAATGGTCACTGCCTGACTGATGACATCCGTGTTCTCAGCGGAAGCAACTGTGGTCGCTCCTCGTGATGTCCCTGGCGTTCCCACCATTTCATTGTCTTGCAAACCGTAATAATCCTTGTTGACACCTTCAGTTGCTGAACCGGATGTTCCTGAGTTCCCAGCAGAAATGACGGCGGCTGTTCCTGATTCGTTAGCATTTTGCACCGCAGCAATTTCTGGATCCTCCAAGGTTTGGTTGCCTGAATCAGATCCTAAGGACATGTTGAGGACATCGGCACCGATTTTTGCCGAGTCTTCAATGGCAGAAACCAAGGTAGCTGACCCGGTTGTTGCAGAAGTGTCAGAGTTGGTGAAAACTTTCATTGCCAGTAGCTGTGCTTCTGGCGCAACTCCGACAACAGACTTGGTTGGATCGTCACCTGTCCCGTTAGCACCGATGATCCCAGCAACATGCATGCCGTGTTGTTCGTCAACCGTATCATCTGTAATGGTGTCGTTATTATCAGCGTAATTAAACCCATATGGCACTTTTGAAGTAAAATAGCGGCCATGCTTGGCGGTATCAGTGAATCTTTCAACATCAGATTTGGTTAATTTGACGTCTTTATCATCGCTTAGCCGCATGTCTTTATGTGTTGGATCAATGCCAGTGTCAATAACCGAGACAACTGTGCCTTCACCTTTATATTTGTAATTGGACCATACGGCCTGCACATTCGCCATCGAGTTAGCCTTAGCATCAGTCGGATAGTAAACTTTCGCCAATGTGACTGTTTTAACTCCGGCAATTTGTTTCAGTTTAGGGATATCAACTACCCTAACTTTAGTTGAAAAGCCGTTAACGACATAGCCATAACTTTCACCGGCAGTTTGTTGGGTGACTTGTTCAACAGCTGCCTTAACGCTTGCCTGAGCCGCGATCACTTTATTGGTCTCCTGCTGAATCTCCGCCGTGCTGGAGTAATCAGTTCTTAAAGTGCCGTTTTCAGAGGCAGGCGCTGCGCTCATTTGAACTATGACGTCAACATAAATATCTTGCTGCTGAACTTTATTCAGCTTATTGTAATCAATACCTTTAGCCGCCAACTGTGTAGCAATCGCTTGATTCGTTGTCGCTGCGGTTGTGTCAGTGGCCGCTTGCTTAGCAGTCGCGGCCTTAACCGTATTTGCGAGTGATGATCCCTTAGTTTGCTGCGAGATAGCCGCCTTTGCTTGGATTTCGCCGACTGGCAAGACAGCCAGCGCCCCTAAAGCGACTGTACCGGCTAACAAGATCGATAGCCCTTTCTTTTTCCTTTGCATCCAATACCCTCCACTTCCCAAAAGTTTCAGAACCAAATCAAACCCTACGCTTGATGTAGTTAAGATTATATACTCTCGAAGAACAGATTCAACGAAATTTTAATCTTTTATTAATTTTCCTATCTGTAAATTAGCTTTTAGCGTTATTATTTAGCCGTTTACAGACTATAGATGTTTTGAAAGTTTTAGCATTATTAGAAAATGAGTATTTGCATTGAAATTCTCAATTGCCAACGCTAGAATAAATACACAACGTTTACTGTAAGCATTTCAGAGGAGACCGAGTCGATGAAGAAAAAAATGCGCCTTAAAGTATTATTGGCAAGTACCGCAACTGCTTTACTGCTGCTAAGCGGTTGTCAGTCAAATCAGGCCGACCAAACAGTTGCGACCTATTCAGGTGGCAAGGTGACTGAAAGTAGCTTTTACAAGGAACTCAAACAGTCACCAACGACAAAGACCATGCTTGCTAACATGCTCATTTATCGTGCATTGAATCATGCCTATGGAAAATCGGTTAACACTAAAACAGTTAATGACGCCTATGATAGCTACAAACAACAATACGGCGAAAATTTCGATGCTTTCTTAAGTCAAAACGGTTTCAGTCGCAGTAGCTTCAAGGAAAGCCTACGAACCAACTTTTTAAGTGAAGTTGCACTGAAAAAGTTAAAAAAGGTTTCTGAAAGCCAGCTCAAGGCCGCTTGGAAGACCTATCAGCCCAAAGTGACTGTCCAGCATATTCTAACTAGCGACGAGGACACTGCTAAGCAAGCTATCAGTGATTTAGCAGCTGGCAAGGATTTTGCCACGCTTGCGAAAACTGATTCCATTGATACTGCGACTAAAGATAACGGCGGGAAGATTAGTTTTGAATCAAACAATAAAACGCTCGATGCCACATTTAAGGATGCTGCCTACAAATTAAAAAATGGTGACTACACGCAGACACCAGTCAAAGTGACAGACGGGTATGAAGTTATTAAAATGATTAACCATCCCGCCAAAGGCACCTTTACTAGCAGCAAAAAGGCGCTAACCGCCAGCGTTTACGCTAAATGGTCTCGCGATTCAAGCATCATGCAACGCGTTATCAGTCAGGTATTGAAGAACCAGCATGTGACGATTAAAGACAAGGATCTTGCGGATGCGCTAGATAGTTATAAGAAGCTTGCGACAACGAATTAAGGCTTAACTGAGTAAGATGAAATAACAGCCAGTTCTTTTAGAAATTGGACATCAACGCCCCAAAAGTCATAGCACCATGACTTTCGGGGCGTTTTATGTATAAAAAAACTGGCTGTTATTTGAGGGTAGTAACATCACCCTTTGATACGCAAGGAATATTAAACGAATGTACCACATTTGTACCGGAAATATATGAAAACTACGCTTTCATGATTCAAACTTAAGTAGCAAATACAAACATACGTTTGTATAATGTTGTTGAGGTGATCATCTTGAATAAAGACGCTAAAATTATATGTGACCGAATTGATCAGCACTTCCACCCCAGAAGAAACCACCAGTATCATATTGACGTTGTAAATGTCGAGTTCCTGAGGAAGTTCAACTTCTTTTATAAAGATATGTCCAAAACAGAGCGTCAACGTTCAATACCCCTTCACTCTGTCGAAAGTCAGGATATAGAATACTTGCAGCAAATATTACGGGGTATTCGTGAGCACACCAATTTGAGTTTCGAGTTTCACGGGTTTATTAATGGAGAACGATGGGCCAGCAATGACCGAATAATTGAACGCTATCCTTCTGAAATGGAGCTTTCAGATGGGAACCCGTTCTGATGTTCATAAACAAATTGCTCATAGTAAGTTGCCTAAGTCGGTGTATGTAAACCTTTTGCCTTTTTGAGGCGATTCTGTCAACTATATGTACAAAAATAAGCCTCCCGCCATTACTGGTAGGAGGCATTTTTGTTACCGGATGTACAGGCTCTCGCCCGGATAGATCAGGCTGTAGATTGATTTCCCATTGTTGGCAGCTAGCGTGTACATGCTGATACCATACTTGCTGGCAATGCTCCAGAAGCTGTCACCAGAGCGGACTGTGTAGTACGTGTGACTTGATATGGCCACTGAGTAGCCACCATAGACACGCAATACATCGCCTGGGTGAATGACAGTGTTGATGGTCTTGCCGTTGTTAGAAGCCAAAGTATACATGCTCATGCCGTACTTGTAAGCAATATACCACCAACTGTCACCAGACTGAACCGTGTAGGTAGATCCATAGCTTACTGATGGCACGCTGGTCGTTGTCAGCAGCTCAACATTGCTACGATTGATCCAGCTCATGATGCCACCAAGCAATACGTTAGATCCAGATACTTGCTGCACAGTGTACGTCTTGCCCTGAACCCAACTAGGCATTGAGACACCATTCGCCCAACGAGTTGTGCCGAAGTTTACCTTAACACTATCACCAGCCTTAACTTGTCTGAGCGGAGTGTTGTTGGCTTGCTGGCCAGCATTGGTTGCCGGCGTATTGGTTGATGGTTTGACGTAGGTCTTGCCGCTGTCAGTTGTCGTGCTACCGTTGTATCCTGAATCAGTGATGCCGGTTAGATCAACGTTACCATCAAGGCCGCCAGCGCGATAGGTGGAAGTGAACTGGAAGATGCCAACATTGTCGAAACTTGGGAAGTAGCCATAATTCGGCACAGTAGTGACATTGTAATCAGGATATTCCGCAAGCCATAGCTGGTAGCGACTGGCAATCTGTGACAAGTCAATGTGACTCATCAAGAAACTCTTATACCCGTAAAGCATTGGCGTGTACCCAGCATCGCGGATATAGTCGAGTGCCCACAGCAAAGTTGCCGTATTTGTTGAACCGGCCTCGTAATCAAGCGCAACAATCGACCCTTTTGGTGTTTGAATCTCTGGCAAGAAATGATCTAGTACTTGCTTGGCAAAATTGGTGTTGTCGATATTCTGCCACCAGATATAGGTGTGTGCTCGCTTGCCAGCGGCAATCAACGATGCAACCTGTGTCTTATACGTGGTTTGCTCGTACGTGCCGTAGCCGCTATAGCCACCGATTTGAGAGATGCCGAACTTGTCAGTGGAGTAACCAAAGACACCGTTATCTCCTTGGTACCGGCTCCAGTCGACACCTTGATCTCCCTTGGCCGCATTGACCTGCGATGGCAGGGCAAAAGAAATAGCCGCCAAGAAGGCGACTACCAAAGTGATGAGTTTAGTTTTAAGTTTCATGGTGCCCTCCTTATTGCTGTGGAGCAACAGAAGCCGGTGCCAGCTGAGCCTTAACTGCGTCTGCGGCTGCTTGAGCTGCGGCAGCCACTTTGTCTTGATTAGATGCTTCCTGATCAACTGTCTTTTGTGGATAGGTTTCTGCTAGGCTGTCTTTCAAATCCGCATAGGCTTTCTCAACTGCGTTGGCAATTGTCTGCTCGTCTGTGCTGGTGAAACCAAGTGATTTTAAGCCGTCTTTCACAGCCTGAATGGCAGTCGATTTCTTAACCGCACCGTCAATCGCCTGTGTCACACCGAGCTGTTCTGCCGCTGTTACCGCAGCATTTGCCAATGGGCCTAATACCTTTACCAAGGTGAGTGCCTGTTTGTTAGCCAGCAATTGTTTTGAGATCCAAGCCCCAATGATCGGGATTGCTGCTACTGCAAGTGATACTACAAGATCTGTCCAATTATTCATGATTATTCTCCTCTTCAGAATTAAAAGTATACCCAGCTTCAAATCCGTCAATATATGATTTCTTTGCAAACTTACCGTCAATATCGTGATAGTAACAATAGTCGAAATGCGGTTCGTTAAATTTTAGCGCATCATAATATCCTTGCAGCCAAGCGTTTTTCCATCTTCTATCGGCCATAAAACGTCTATTAGATCGCTCAGTTAAACGCCTACGAATAATGGATAATGTCCTCTTTATGCTACTCATTATGGTTTTCCTTTCTGAGACGTTCATTCTCACGTCTCAATCGATCATTGTCTGCGCGTAATCTGTCATTCATATCCTCAAGCTCATCATGCCTGTTCTTACGTTTACCCTCGTGGTAGGTCATGAAGGCAATAACGGCCGATGCTATACCGGCAAGATACGGGGCAAAATCAACTATTGCTTTGGTCATCGCTGCTGTCACGGCTGTCACTCCTTCGCGCTAGAATCAGCACGAAGGCTGTTATGATCGCATTGCTGATCCAACTTGTGTAGATTCCAGTTGAGATTGAGGTCAGCAATTGCAGTATTGTCAAGAATGACATTAAAAAGCTGGTAGTCGTAAGCAACAGACGATTGATTACTGCCAACTGTGTTTCCCATAGAACCCAACCCCCAATCCCGATCCCATCAATAACAAACAAAAAACCCACAATGTCATCATTTAACCAGTCAGTGTAATGTGGGGGCCAGATGAAATAATGGTCATTGATGATCAGAAACAAGCCAATGGCAACTATGCCAATGGCGAGTACTGTGTGCATCGGGTGATCTCTAATTTTATTTAGCATTGTCATCACTTCCTTCCACAAAAATAGCCGCTAGCTTTTGCTGGCGACATAGTCACTGCCTGTGATTTGCTTGTATTGATCTGGGGTGATCATTACCGGTACATAAGGTGTTAGATCAATTCCCCAACTGTAAAACAGCACACACTGATCATAATAAGTCACTTGATTTCACCGCCTTCATCTGCGCTACGTCAAGAGCAAGCGCAGCAAGCATTTGCTGTTCTGGTGACGCCTCAGGTTTAGGCCTGTCAGCGTCTGGGTCATAGCCAGCATCTGGAACGACTTGGCCGTCAATAATGCTGGCGTGGTTTTCATACAAGCCAATAGCATCGTCAACTTCAATAACTTCAAACCCTTCATCAGTTGGCCCTACTGGTCTGTTTTCATCAGCGTTTGCCCAATTAAGCAGCCGATTATTGCTGTCCGTCCACACTTTTATTTTCATAATTGCCTCCTAGAAAAATGGATCTCCTGTTGGATAATCATCTTGCGTTATATATGAGAATGAGCCTCGATACCCGCCACTGCCAACAGACGGGATCAATCGCCAGTAGCCACCTGCCACGTAGTAAACGGCACAAGTAGCACCTGTATATGATGTCGAAAACAACGTTGCCCCTGTTGCTTGTGCTAAATATGGCTTGTATCCATCTCTTGGCTGAACAAGATCAAGCCAGCCTTGCTTGCCTTGTGCGACGACATCAAAGCTTACTGTGCAAATGTTATTTCTTCTAGCATAATAAATGTATGCCCGTTGAATATCTGCGTTTGAATATGGAGTGGTGTTGTTATAGTAGTAGGTAACATTGTCCGTTGACTTGAATGAGCTGAACACATATTTTTTGGTGGCCGCATTTTCATCACTAATGAGAGTTGATAAGTGAAGCTCGCCACCTTGCAAATTAGCATACTGAACATCACCGGCATTGTCAGGTGTGCGTTCGCGACTGATAAAACCTGATGGGCCCAAGTCACTAATCATCGTGTGTCCGTCTGCTGTGCCTTGATCATTTTCAACGTTCCCTGTGATATTCACGTGACCATATTGCATACTGGTGTTGCCACTGCTGAACTTTCCAGCATTGGCATCGCTAAGGGCAGTGTGATTGAATGGCGCATTAATATTAGGAGAATTAATGGTTGCACTGTCAATCTCAATCGATTGTAGCTTTTTGATACTGAGAACCGCCTGCTGAATGCTTTGATCAACCCAAGCTGTCCCATTGTAATACTGCAATGCTGTGGCATCGTTAAGTGTTGTCCCATGCCACCACAAATCGCCCTTCTTGGGACTAGCGGGCGTGCCCAACTGAATGTATGTGTATGGCACATCCTTGCTTCCGGGAACACCTTGCGGTCCCTGTGGCCCTTGAGGACCTTGAGGACCTTGAGGACCAGTTGCTCCTGTTGGCCCGGTGGGCCCCTGCACTAGTTGCCAACTATAAACAGCCGGATTTGTACTATCTGCCTGTGTGAAGTCTGTATAACTACCGATGTATTTTCTAGAACCCGGAGTATCCAGTGAAAAATTGGTTTTACCGTCACTGCTATCGGCATACGCAATATGAAAGTACGGTGTCTTGCCATCGGCGCCTGCTTTACCAGGCACCCCATCTTTACCATCAGCACCATCGGCACCTTGAATGAGTGACCAGTTATAGTCACTTGGATTCGTGCTATCGCCAGATGTGAAGTCGCTGTAGAAGCCAATGTACTTACGGTTAGGGGCAGTGGTTGAAAAGTCGGTCTTTCCGTCTTGGCTGTTTGCATAAGCAAAGTGAGCATAAGCAGTACGCCCATCGGCGCCCTTTGTACCGGGCAATCCTTGATCGCCTTTGGGACCAACATCACCGTCTTCACCTTTGAAAAGCGCCCAGTTGTAATCAGCTGGATTGGTGCTGTCAGCAAGCGTGAAGTCGCTGTACGTGCCAATATACTTTTTGCCATCGCCACCGGATACCGTGAACCCGCTTTGGCCACTTACATCATCTGCCCAAGCAGTGTGGAAATAGCTTGTACGCCCATCAGCGCCCTTTGCACCGGGAACACCATCAGCACCATCAGCGCCCTGAATCAATGCCCACTTGCCAGCGTAATCAGTGGGGTCATCACTTGGAACAGATGACTTGTTGCTGTAAACGACTGCCATGTATTTCTTGTTGGCTGGGAATGCCGACATGTTAGTGCCCTTGTCGTCATCGGCATAACGAAGCCAAGGGTAATATTGAACCGTTTTCGGTATATTTTTAATTTGGTCAGCTAGTTCTCGATAAGCCGGATCAACTTGGCCAGCTTGAATCAGATAGTCTCCAAGCGTTGCCGTCCCTGATTCATTTGAGTATGAATAGGTAAGCTCTAGGACTCTCGCAGAAAGAAAAAGCTGCTCATCTTCATCAACCAGATAAACAGTGTCGCCTATATTGACAGTATCAGGCAGCTTGGCAATGTCGACCTCGTAATTGACTGCTGGATGATTGAACTTCTCCAAGTCAGATAGAACCGATTGTAGAAGCGTTGCTTGAGTAGTAGCTTCATAGGTTTTGTTGCGAGTGATATGAGCGTCAACAGGATTGGTATTAGTGTTAGATAGCAAGCGACTCCAAGTCCTAAGTGCCACTGGGTCTCTTAATACGCCATCACCGCCTAATACGTAACGGCCGTTGGGATCGGTCCAGCGGTAGCCCTTGAGCGTGATAGGATCGTTACTGCCCTCTGGTGTACCTCCGGTACCAGCAATAGCAGTACACAAGTCAGCAATATCACTAGTCGTAACAATCTTATTAAGATCAGTGTCAACACGCAGATAAATGTCCTTGTTGCCGCCGATGTGTTTCCTAATATCAATATACTTTCCGATGACGGACAAGCCTCTGACTTCAAACCGGAAGCTTAGCTCTACACCGAACTGCGTGGCAACTGACAGAATTCTGGTAAGAATAGATGAATCGTCTGAATCCCAGTTCAAAGTACGTGTTAAATCTGGAATCTCGTTGTAGCCGATCACAAATCCCGAATCACCAGCAAAAAGTTCAATATACTGAGCGATTGTCATTGCGCTTGAGGCCGCATAAGAACCAACAGTGCCATTAATCAAATCAATGCTGGCGTCCTCTGCCACAAACGTATTTGTGCCCGCTAGTGGATCATGTTCGGAACTCAGAATGGTTGTCCAAACTGATTCACCAGCACGGCCCTTGAACAAGACAAAATTACCCACCTTAGCCATTTCTTTGACCTGAGCCGACTGATCTGGAGAAAAATGCAGCGTTGCACTGTAGGAGCGGTAGCCGCCATCAACTGACTGATAGTCACCTTCTTGACCACCAATATCATCAATAGCAATCACTGAACTAGACGCAAGTTCATCAGTTGACGCAATGCCAAGCTGATTGTATTTTCTGTCGGTAAAATAAAAATCAGCCATTACAAGAACGCCTCCCTGAATGCTACTTCTAATTCATATGGCTGTGCCCAAGAAGAACGCTGAGCCAAAATCTGTGTGTCACCCGGAAGCAACCTGAATTTTTTCCAGTCATTATCGATGAGTTGAAGACCAGCATTAATCACACCATTAACCAGTATCTGACGGTTAGCAACATCAATCGTTGCAACGTCTCCAGCGCTAAAGCGATTACTAAGATCAGCCCAATAATCAACGTTAAGCCATTCAATATCCATGTCATAAACGCCCATATCTGGATATGGGTAGTTTTCAAATCGCTGAAACCAAAGCGTCGCTCCCGTGATTGGAAGCGACGTTTCATCTGATGTCAACATGATTGGCGGCATTATCAGCGGTGGATTTCTGGTAACCACTTCAGACGGTTTAATACCGCCTTGAACAATACCAGCAAGCTGCAGATTGAGCGTATTACCAAGCTTTGTTAGCTTGACTTCATAATAGCGGCCATTGCTGAAAACACTGCGGTTAAGTGTCTGTTGGAAAACTAATGTCGATCCCGCAAACACTTGAACATCGACATCATCTTTACCGGCATAGTTTGACCTGATAATCACCTGATAGGCCACGCCCGTATCATTATCGAGCGTCATTTCAATTGCTCCCAGAGCATTCACACTTGAATTAAACTTGTAGCGCCATTTGGCTAGAACGCTCCCAGTATTGCTGCCATTAGATGCATTTGTTGTTTTAAGATGAACCGAAGGTCCTTCCCAATAGTACGAATTGGTTGGCAAGAAGACTGGCTCAACTGCGGAACCATCGTCATCGGCATACTTAACTGAACCTTCCATGACATTCTTTTGTGCCGCGATATAGTAGTAATGGCTGTTAGTTTGGCCAGTATTATAAGCCGCACCAACCGGTTCCTTATCAAAGCCTTCATATCGAGCAACTTCTGAGCGCTGCCGTTCAACACCATCGGCTTCTTCTGGATTACCGAACTGTAAAACACCACCTTGGCTATTAATGAGGGCAATCAAGCCGTTATCAGCGTGCATAGTTGCCGTAATAACTGGCTCAACCGGATAAGTGCCACCATTATGAACCGTGATGGTGTCGGCATAGTATTCAGGATCCGCTGGGTTAGGCGACCACGGAGAAGCCACAGTACCTTGCTCAAACTTTTCTTCTGACCAGTAAACAGGTGTCGCTGAAGCAACGCTGGCTGTTGCTCTAGGTCCCCACCATCTAGCCGTATCAATATTTGGAGGTATCACAAAAGCAACTACTGAAGAGCCAGTTTTGCCTGCAAGTATTGTGTCACCCACAAATGTCTGCTTGAAAGCACCATTTGATCTAACATCTACCCCAACAGTTAGGTTGATAGTTGCAGGGGACGGTATATTTATTCTTGCAACAAAAACCTGCCCAGGAGTAACAGGAATATCTTGCATATTTGTTGGTACTGCTAAACCTCCCTGCGGTATTGTCCCTGAAGTGGTGTCGTTGCTTGTCCCTGTCAACAAGTTTACTGGCATGTCCTTGTATGGCATGTTGTCAGCCGTCTTCGTGGCTACCGAGTGGGCGATGCCATCGGGGACAAATAGTGTGAACGAAGATGTGATCGCATTCTGGCCTTTAGGCACATCGTCAATATCAGAAAAAGTAGCAATCCAATATTTAGATGGGTCATCATTGAAAGAAACCTGATGACTATCTCCATGAAGGATGCTGTTGAGCTTATAGTATGCTTGTCGGAACGAAATATTGTCCGCTGCTGCAAGTCTGTAGCCAACAACAATCTCACGAGAAGGGTTGCGAACATACTGGATAAACTCGCCATCTGACTTGCCAATCGTTTGTTTCTCGATTGACTGACTTAGTAGTTCTCGGCCACTAACTTGCAGCGTGCTATAACCCGGAATCAAGTCTTCAATGTACTGGCCATCTATTAGCATCGCCTCTGCTGGGTGCTGATTATCATCAGCACCCATGAAGGGCGTTATCTCTCTAAAATCATACAAAATTAAAATAGCCCCTTTCGTCGATTGCTCATTAGTGTCATGCGACTTAGCTCTTTTTGCATTGGGTTTGCAGTTGCACGAGCAACTTCTCGTCCATCAATGTACAGAGGAACCTCAATCGTTTGCTTGCGAGTGTAGTTGACATCAAGATTTGAAGCCAAGGCCGTCCCCTGAATACCATTGTTGAGGGACTGTAATGATGAGTTAAGTGAAGAGTCATCAATAGCTGGCATCGTGACAGCGGCACTATCAGCAATGGCTTGTGCCATGCTCGAAACGTTCTTTTGGACATCTGAAAACTTATCAGTAAGTCCAGCATTTAAGCCGTTCATGATGGCGTTACCAGCAGGTATGAGCAACTTGGCATCGTAGCTGATTGGGCCTTTATGCTTGCGAATCCAAGAAGCAATTCCGCCAACAAAATCGGTGATCTTTCCCCAAGCCGCTTTGAGGCCATTGAAGAAGCTATCCATGATAGCGCGGCCAGCGTCAGCCAAGCTAAAATTACGAAGCGCATTGAATGCTCCTTTGATGCCATTAACTATTCCACTTACCATGCCAGTAAAACCAGACCATGCAGCCTTAGCACCATTAAAAATACTAGTAGCAGCTCCAATCACAATAGACTTTATGTTGTTCCAAGCTGATGAAAAGAATGATGTAATGCTATTCCACAATCCGGAAAAGAATCCGGGAAGTGCGTTCCAAATTCCCTTGGCTGTGCTTACTGTTCCGCTCCATAGTCCTGATAAGAATGAAACAACACTGTTCCATACGCCCTCGGTGGTGGACACAATACCATTCCATAATCCGCTGAAAAATGACGAAAGCGCACTCCAAATAGCGGAAGCGGCAGATACTGCGCCATTCCAAAGCCCCTCTAAAGCTGAAACCAAAGTATTCCAAACAGTCATTGCATAAGTTTGAATAAGGCTCCAAATACCGGAGAAATACGTAACAAGACCATTCCAGATCTGTCCAGCGGCGGAAACAATGCTGTTCCAGATAAGCTGAAGATCAGCACTTAACTGTGTCCAATTTCCAGTAAGCAAATCAATGACAATAAGAATGGGGCCCATAATAACTGCTTTAAGCATGTTCCAAACACCGGTAGCAACTTGGACAATCCCATTCCAAATTGTCGTCAGAGAACCGCCAAAGGTTGACCATACAGCAGTGGCTACTGCAACTATTCCATTCCAAAGAGTCGTGAAGAATGTGGATAGCGCGTTCCAAACTGCCGTTGCTGCGGTAACAGCACCTTGCCAGATAGCTGAGAGAGTGGTTGTGAATGCTGTCCAAGCAGCTGATGCCGTGGTCGTAATCCCAGTCCATAGATTGCTGAAGAAACCTGTAATGCCGCTCCAAGCTGTCTGAATGCCGCTAATTGCAGATGTAAACGCACCCGATATAGCATTCCAAACAGTTTGCGCAACTCCTACAAGTCCTTGCCAAGCTCCTTGTAACCACGAAACAAATCCCGACCAAAGTTTTTGACCAGTTTTTGTTTGAGTGAAAAAATACACCAGACCAGCAACCACTGCTGCAATCCCAGCAATCAAAAGTACCCACGGATTCATGCCTAAGATCAATCCAAACGCTTTCCATACACCACCAGCCGTTTTTACGATAGTTCCGAAGTTAGTGATAACGGATATAACGCCTCTAATAGGGCCGATCATTTTAGAAAAAACACCGAGAACGCTTGAAAATCCGCCGATGGCTAATCCCATTACTTTGAATGCCCCGACAGCTCCAAGGATCGCCGCAGCAAATGATTTAACGATGTCGTTGGCAAACGCTGCTTTAACAATAGCTGCGATTGGCTTCAAAACAGCCACCAGTCCGATTAGAGCGCCCTTAACACCGTTAAAAATTGCTTTCCACGGTAAATTAGCAATAAAGTTTCCAACAGTAGTCATCGCTTCCATTGCTGCTACTCCGAAATCTGTAACAGCTTGTTTGATTCCGTTAAATATTCCCGACATTTGCCCATTACCGAATGCCGAATTAAAAGCATCTCCGACCTTTTGAGCAATACTAATTAGATTGACAAATGCAACATTGACTAAGCTACCAACTAGGCTCCAAATGGTTTGTAAAATGGACCCGACTCCTTGGAGAACGGAACTGAGCCCGCTCATCGAGTCGCCCTTCCCCAAGCTGCTTAGTTGTGTCTTGATATTCAAAATCAATGCCGAAAACGGAGAAAAGAAATTACCGATTGATGATATAACAGAATCAAAATTAATTGCGCCAATCTTATCAATGATTCCGCTAATAGCTCCGACAGCGACTTTAGACATTGCCTGCCATGCAGGCTGAAGCTTGTTTGCCAGTGTTTCCTGAAGGCCGTCCATTGCCTCACCGACAGTCTTATAACTTGTGGCCATCTTCTGGAAAGCCTTGCTGTTGCCTGCCTTTTCGATACCATCAAAGAACTGCTGCGTGCTTATTTTGCCGTTTTGAACATTCTGAACCAGTTCTTTGGTGCTCATGCCCATTGCTTTAGCAACGGCTGCCATGCCTGCTGGAGTCTGTTCAAGCATTAGACGGAAATCAGCCCACTGCACCATTGGCTTAGCAGCCATTTGTGTGCCTTGTTCCATCAATGTCTTCATGGCTTGCTTGGGATTATCAGTGGCAGCAGCTAGGCCACCCATACCTTTAACAAGGCGGCCGACTCCTTTTACACCTACTGATGCAAATTGTGCATAGGCAGAAGCCATGTCAGATGAACTGTAAATGGTCTCCTGAGCATATGATTGCAACGACTTTTCAATTGAGGAAATCTGTGCAGGCGTCTTACCCAGAAACTTCATATTACTCTCAAACGTCTGCCAAGCTTTGCTTGATTCGTCTAGTTCTCCCACCATGTTTCTCACACCATCGCCAATAGCCCCTACCACTTTGGTAAGTCCTATAGCTCCAGCAATTTTGCTCACGGTTGATACAAAATTTCCCGCTGGCTTTGTCGACTTTTCAAAGCTATCACCGACCTTTGACGCAGAACTCGCGATATTCTTAAAAGTCCCCGAAAAGTTGCGGTCAACGGCGGATAAAATTGCTTCAACACTAAAACTGTCAGCCATGCGCTCCCTCCTTTCTTTCAGATAACGGAATGATTTTGCCTTCGCGCTTCAAACGCTGAAATTCGGCCATCCGTTTTGCAAACACTTGAGCTCTAGTATATTTGAGCTCGGTTGTGCTCATCTGTGACACTTCATAATTGGGCTCATAATTTGATCGCACGTTATCAATAGCTGCTTTCTTATCAAAGAAATCGTCAAAGGTCTGATACTTTGGCTTAGGAGTCTTGCTCCCGGTTGTTGCCTGCACTTGCTGGTTCATCCATGCTTGTTGTGCAATCTCGTTCTGTCTGTCGACTTGCTTAAGCTGATAAGCTTCCATGCGCAGTTCGTATTCAACAAGCGTCATGCGTTCGATTTTCCGAATATCAGAAAAGCCTAGATAGGCAAAAGCGTTTAATAAGATTTCGTGATACGTTTCTTCACTACTCTTTTGAACGCTTTCGTCCTCATCTAGGCCTTCATGTTTTTTGCTACTGCTTTTACTGCGTTAGCACTGTTCATTTCATTTGCAACTTGTTTAAATAGAGAGTCTAAGTCTGAATTGCTGTCAATAAAGTCATCGACTTCATTAGCTGACGGACGTTTCTTAGATGTCACGGTAGCTGAATAAATGGTGTCTGCTAAAACAGCAGCATCGTATGCATTCAGACCAGCTAGTGCCTTTGCAACACCCATGGCAAAGTTAATGCCATGCATGACGGCACCCATATTCTTATCCATTTCGCGAACAAAGCGGACACCAAAGTTGAGTTCGTATTCTTTACCGTTAATGGTTAATTGCATGATTTAAAATCCTTTCTTTTAAGCCGCCCGGGTTTCACCCGTACTGTGACTTTCTTGGGCGACTGATTGACACGGTTACTGGGCGCTGATATTCGCCCCATCAGATGTAGGGCCAACGCTAACCCCACTTGGGGCCGCTATTTTGACGTGGTTGTGGTGGTTGTTGTTTCGCCTGAAACGCTCGTACCTGGATCTTTATCAGAATCCCACTGGACACCACCACCGGTCTTGTCAGTATCAGTGACCTTGCCAACCCCAAGGAATACGTAATCGACCTGTTCCTGAGTTTCGTCATCGAGAGTTGTCCATCCGCGTTTAGGCGTGCCATTAACTGAGAATGTGACATCGCGAGTAGAGTGATCATCAGGATCATTGTCGCTGCTATCTTCTTGCACCGTTACCTGCATATACCATGCAAGATACTTACCTTCAGCGTTCTTGCGTTTGCGGTAGAGAATCCAAAAGTCGAGCAATTCACCGTCAAACAATGAGTCGTACATTACGTCTGCAATTGCGGCTGTGTTATTCAGGAACTCGACTTCAAGATCGGTACTTGCCGAGCTTCTTGTTGCTACATTGCCGTCCTTGGTAACAGTGGAATCACTGTCAACAGACGGGTCAAAGGACAGCGAAGTCTGCCAAGGGATAATTTGGCCGCTAACCGTTGCTTGATCGCTATGTTTGCGAGCCAAGGCAACAACGTCCATGCCTTCTAGCACTTTTAATTCATTTGCCATATTATGGCCTCCTATAAAATATTGAGATTGAGTATCAGCGTGGCTCGGTTGAGAACCGTGTCAGGGACACTCTGGTCTTGTGTAAACTCTTTTGACTGGTCTTCTACACGTCCATAGAATCGGTAATCATCAGTTAGCACTTGCCCAATCGCGGCACTAAAAAAGCGCTCCGCCATATCAGATACGGTGAAACGCTGTTTTTTGTCGCCCCAGATGTCGATTGTGATTAGCACATTGCCATTGAGCGACGTCTTTGTTGCGGTAGGAACAACTTGAATATCCCCAACAATGACGAAGGGATAAGGGGCGTTCTCCTGCTGCATGGGCAAATGGTCGTAGGTCTTGTACCCAGATGATTGCGAGAAAGAATAGAAGTAGTCGTATAGTTCTTGCTCTGGTGATGTGATTTGAATCACCTACTTTGCTGCTTGTTTAAGCTGATTAATAAACTGCACTTTCTGATAAAGGAACGCAGGCTTCAATACAGGACGTGCCCGCATGAAACGGGTCCCGTTTTCGGTGTATGGGTTGTATTCCATTGACATGCCAACTATGCCCGTTAGACCGCCATCTTCAAGCGATAACTTGATACCACGCTTTGTAGCACCAGTAGGATGAGCATACACAGTGCCCGTCATTTGCTGAGAACGAGTCTGGAGCTGTGCTGTCTGCTGTTTGACGATTTGTTTGACAACGTCCATCTTCGCTCGCTTCAGCAGACCAGCAACCAATTTGTCCATGCCTTTTATCTGCATGTTATAGCTAATGCCAGCTTTGCTCATTTCGTCTCACCCACAATCAAAGTAGCGTTTTGAAGTGGGACACGGTCAGTATTGAGGGCATAATGAGTCGCTTCATCGTCAATCGTTAAATAGCTCCAATTGACGGTGACTGGCTCAACTAATCGGATCACCTTTGCCTTTTGAGCGTAGTTTCCGAATAGCTGAACGCTCTTGTCTGTTCCCATGTCGGTGACACTGGCAACTGCAGTCGCCACCTTTTTCACATCACCGTATTGATGTGTTTGCGGATCATATTCTTCATCATCAAGCCAGAATGTAACCTCATGATCTAACCGCATATGATCACCTCTTTGGATAGCCAGAAATGAAGCTGACGGTGCCAAGAGACTTAGCATTCTTCCCGTTGGCTTCTTTCCAGTCATTGATGTCGTCAGCAAAATCATCGAAGTCATTAGACTTAAACGTGAACGACTGTCCTTCTTGCTCGTATGACGTCATTCCTTCGTTCTTACGCCTGTTGTAGCGTCTGACGCATACTTCTAGGGCAATGTAGGCCAACTCACTAGGGAAGGCCTCATCCGTTCGCAAACCGAGCTTAAATCGTAAGGCTTGTGTGGTATTTTTGATGATGAGATTAAGCACACCATCTTGTGCGTCAGTTTTGATTTCCATCATCGTCTTCAAATCCGCAAGTTTTATTGGATCGCTTTCTGCCATCACTTCACCGCCTTTATTGCTTGAACGTACTTGTATGAGCACTTCAACTTATCAACGAAGCCAAGGTCATCACCAAACGGGACTCGATCGGTGTACTTGCCTTTAAAGAAAAGATCATGCATATCACCGGTAACACCAGCATTGTGCATGATCTTGGTTTCTTTCCACCGCTTGACTGGATCGGTAGCCCAACAAAAATCGAGCTCATCACTGATGACGGGCCCAATATTGAAATACATCATATTCCAGAGTTGCGCCCACATTTCAGCGGTCCATTTCTGAATATCGCTGTCGACTATTTGAAAGTAGTGCCACAGACGATTGCTATCTGCATATACCTTGTGCCAGTATTCTGCGGTTGGGTGACCGATGATCCACTGAGCACCGCCTGAGTTGTGGTTGATTGTCTCAAGCGAAGCTAACGTAACTCCGACAATATCAGCCATGCGAGTAAGAATTTGTTCACCATTCTTGCACCGCTTGATATAGTTTAAATTTAAATATCCATTTGTATCACTGCACAGCCACCGATCTGGGCGTGCTTTGAGCTTACGAAAATCAGGTCGCTTACGGAAAATGACATCACTGTCAAAGTAGAAGTATTCTTCGTTTTCACGAGACTTATCTTCAGCCAAATATTGCCACCACAGCCAAGGCTTGACCGATGGGATATAGCTCTGGTCGCTCCGTAAGTCATTATAGGTATGCACCTCAACGCCATATTTGTCGGTCAGCCGCTGCGGAATGAAATCATCGTGTCGTGTAAACAGTAGCACAACATCGCGCAAGTCGAATCCGATACTTCTCAAATTGGTTAGGCAGACTTCTAGCTCCCATTCAAAACGCTTGATAGCGGGCTGGCACAAGATTAGTTTCATGGGCTAACCCTCTGATTTTGCCGTAGTAGTCGTGGTAGTCGTTGGAGGCGCTTCGGTAGTTGTTGTGGTTGTCGTTGGCGCTACTGTCGTTGTAGTAGTCGTAGTAGTTGTGGTGGTAGTTGGCTTTACCGTAGTAGTTGTGGTGGTAGTTGGCTTGACAGTAGTCGTAGTAGTTGTTGGCACAGCAAATTCCGGAACATCAGTCTTGTCAGACTCGCGATTATCGTCAGCAAAAGATACTTGGTAATCCCCCTTTGCAACTTTTGTTCCTGCTCCAAGTCCAGTCAAGGAAACAGACATGGACCCGACATCACCAGAAGCGATCTTTGTTCCATCCTTCTTATAAAGGTTCAGTCGTTCCTTACTTCGATCTTCTCCCATAGTGTTCTCCTTTCAGCCGCCCCGCATGATCGCGGTACTGTGGTTTTCTTAGGCGACCATTAACTGGCTATTTAGCTGTAATGAGTGCCCCATCGCTAGTTGGGGTTGCGCTAACCCCGGATGGGGCTGTTATTTTGACGTGGTTGTGGTGGTTGTGGTAGGAACGAGCACTTTGGCTTGCAAGACGTTCTCAGCTTCTGGGAAGCTAGGAAGTGCAGTGGCTGCTGCCTTTTCCCACGTTGCGATTGGATCTTGCGTTGTCTCATAAACGGTGGCGAACACATTGCCAACAATGTCCTGTTGAACACCCGGAGTTGCGATCAGCCGGGACTCTTCAGGGGTAGGACCATAAACGGTTTGCCCGAGCTGGTCATCACCAAATGCTACCAATGTGTCTTCTGGGAAGTACCGTTCAACGGTATAGATACCGTTAGCTCCCTGCTTGCGGTACTTGGCATCATACGTAACAATGGTTGGCAAGCCGAACGACTGCATAACTGCATTGAGACTGCCAACACTAGGTAATAGGCCTGCTGTCTTGAAGTAGTCAGCAAATGCCTTGCTCCGAATCAGGGCAGTCTGTACCTTGGAAGAAGTCAGGATACGTGTTGGCACGTAGTCGAGTAGTGCAAACCAGTCTTGCAAGTCCTTAATCGGATCAGCGCCATCAGCATCCCAAGAAGTAGTTGCGGCAACTTGGTGTTCTTCTGGGACATGGTAATCAACATTGAAGTTGAGATTGTTCTCATTAATGGTGATCTTCCCAGTTGCCAAAGCCTCCATGCGCATCTTTTCAACACGTGCATAAACGCCTTGAACCAAAACATCCAAATCGTTGTACACAAGGCTGGTCAGGTAGCTCTGTTCAGCCGGCGTGCGCGGATTGCGTAATGCGATAAGGTCCTTTTCCTTAATCTGCATCTTGCGTTTGATGTAGCCAAGTTCAGCGGCCTGAACGCTCGCTTCACGACTGCCAATCTCAGCTTCCGTATCGAATGCAGAAATAGATGCCACGATAGGCGTCTTAGACCCACCACGAAGAAATTCAAAATCCAATTGATTAATTTTGGTTGATGGGAACAAGGTGTCCCCAAGTAATTGCGGATACTGGCGGTTTTGAACGTAATCAAGAACCGTCTTTTGATTAAACAAGTCTAAAATAGCTGGCATAAGTTAATCCTCCTTAGTCAGAAACATGGCTGAATTTAATTTCTTTCAGCGCAGTGATGGCAGCAGCTGACGGCTTGACTGGCAAGCGGGCTGCATTCACATATCCTTCAACGATGACGCCTACCGGCTGAGGACCTTCGCTGACGTCAACATCATTGATGGTCACACCGACTGCCGTTGCATCGTTCTTTGGATAGATAGAGCCTGCTGGCAATACACCATCTACGACACCAGCGGTCGAACTATCAGCTTGGTGTGTGAACGAAACGAATTTCTCGCTATCCAAGAAGTTGATCTCAGATGCGGTTACCTTTTTACCTGCGTACATAAAAGTACCTCCTTATTTTTGTTTCCATGGGTCGTTAACAACTTGGCTCTGCTGATTCCGTTGTTTAGCAAATGCCGCGCCCGGAGTCTCTACCTTTGAACCATGCGTTTTGGGCGTGCTGCCCTTAAGCAACTCTTGGCGAACACCTTCAGCCACTGCCTGATCATGCGCAATGAGCCACTTTACATTCGCCTTAGTAGATTCTGCCTCTGGCGTTACAACGTGCTGCAAATCTTCCTCAGTGACTGTCATCTTGGCTTCCTCAAACATCGATCGAGCCTGTTTGCCCATTTCGTAGGTGGCAAGCTGTGACTTGAGTTCATCTCGCTCTTTTTTAGCCTTTTCTAGCTCATAATCCTTCTTCTGGTCGGCATTCATCTTGGCCAGCTTTGCAGCCTCGTCAACAGCAGCTTGCTTCTCCTTCTCGGCACGAGCAAGACGCTTCTTGACGATTTCATTGACCTGTTCATCGGTGTAGGTATGCTGATCAGAGCTTTCATTAGAACTATCTTGGTCATTTTCCGAGTCTTGAGTGTTGGTGTCATTTTCACTTTGAGATTCGCCGTTTTGCTGGTTCTCTTGACTACCGTCAGCACCAGTATCTTCAGCGAAAAATTGCAAATTCATCGGCATTAAAATCTTTGGAATCATGTTCAGAACTCCTTCCACAGCTTTTTAGACGGATCAGGCTTGCGTCTTAATTTACCGGAGCTTTTAGAGTCGATCACGCTTGGACTTGATGGTATAAAAATAGCCACTAGCTGCGGCTTAGAAATTATTTAGCTTCATCACCCGGTGCATATGCCGCAATGGAGCATCGGCAGTTGGGGTGAACTGGAATATCTGGCACATCGTCTACACGATAAATGCCTCTACCAGTTCTACCACCTTCTGAAATCTCCTTACACACATCACACGCGCTTGGTTCAGCCACCCATTTGCAATAGTCATAGCCAAACTTATTGAAGCTATCTAATTGCGCCTGTGTTTGAATTCGAGCTGACTCAGTACGTGCAATTCGTTCTGTCACATAGCGGTGATTGTTAACCGTTTCTGCCACTTGACCGCGTAACTTACGAGCAATCTTTAGTGGGCTCTGTCCTTGAATGGTGGCGGCAGTCAATAGCTCGTCCAGTTCGGCCCTTTAGAATGTCTTGATTGATCCAGATGCGCTGTGAGAAGGTGTAATCTCCCTCTCGTTTGGAGAGCAACTTGGCTAAATCAGTGTAGCCGCCCATAGATACCGTCTCTCCAAGTATTCCGGCTTGCCGTTTGATCTCGGATTGATAATCCTTGCTCAGCTTGGAAACAAGATCAGTGTTCACTTTCATGTGTGCATCAAGCATTTCTTGACCAATCTCACTCTTGAGCATTTCTAAGCGATTAATCCGCATGGTAGCGTTGTATAGCTTGAGACGATCATTGACATCCTTGCTAAAGTCGGAATATTTGAGCGGTTTACCGTTGTACATCTTTCTAGCATCATCAACGATCCGCTTGGCTTCGACTTGATAAGCTTTAATATCGGTGGCCATCACTGCTTGACGCGCACCGGCCATACTGTCGTTGCTATATGCGGCATACTTGGCAAACTCTGAATTAATATCCTTTTGAATGTTGGTTAAAGCTTTGTCAAAATATTCCTGAATTCGGACATTGAACGCCTCGTCATTCTTAAGGTTCTCGACAATCCATTTCCGTTCAGCGGCCGTTCGCTTATTCCAGTAGGCAGAATTACTCGCTATCTGTTGTTGAGTCGTTGTTGTCATCATTGCCACCACCATTCAGCAATTTCTGGAAGTCCGGGCTTGACGGACTATTAGCAGCAGCGTCTTTTGCTTTCTGGGCGGTCTCATCAGCGATGCGTTTCATTTCGGCCTTGGGATCATCGACAAATGATAAGGTGCTAAGCATAGTCTGATCTGATACGAGGCCTTTTAGTTTAGAAGCCGCGTCCGCTTCGTCGGTAATGTTCTCCGGAAGATTTCGCGTGAATGCGAAGTTAAGCTTTTGCCAGTCATCAGATTTACTTTCTGGAAGGATTGTCCCAACACTGAATGCGATCTTGTAAAGCTCCCGGAGTGACTGAGTAAACTTACGGTCCTGATTGGCCGCTAGATTGCGCATTGGTAGCAATTTGTATTGCAATGCAACGCCAGAACTATTGCCGCTGAATGCTTCATCGTTCAAGTTTGCAACCATGCTGATCTGATAGATCATGCTGATGAGGCGATCAATGAGGTGCTCTTGAATGGCATCGCCATCAGGTTTGGTCAGAAATTCAGCTACGCCTTGAGCAGAATCGGCGTCTGGAGCATAGATAATCTGGTTGCCATTAAGATCGAGTTTGGGGTTGCCGTCATCGTCCTCATCGAGTTTCAGGCCTTTGAGAACCAAGTACGCATTGTCAAAATACTCATTCTGGTTCGCCTTCTGGCTTAGTACCTTGTCTAGTGCATCAATTAGCGTCTCAACGTTCTCAAAGATTCCTTGACGTTCGGTGTTCATGAAGAACTCAACAGCTGGCACTTCGTTAAATGGGTTAAATCCGTCTGTCCCTTCAAAGCGAACCATATCAAGGCCGTATATTCCGTCTTTCATATACACCTTGCCAGTTAAATTGTTGTTATCATCATGCCAATACATGACAAACGCAACGGCTTTATGTGCTACCGTGTCATCATAGATGAGGAATGAATTGATAGGCGAGCTGTACGCAATACACGTCTTGCTGTCTTCGTCTTGGTACAAAAAAGCAAGCGCCCGTCCGTAAATGGATGCTTGCTTGCTGATCTCGCTTAATTTGTCCTGAACGCTGTTCGTGTCGTTCCACTCTTGCAGCACAGTATTGTCCTGTGTGTTGTCGAGCGTGATCTTCGGTGGAATGCCAATGTAAAACCCGTTGTAGGTATCCACGATATAGTGAGCCAAGTTGCCAACAAGACGGTTGTCTGGCCCATGGTCCTTTTTCGCATCATCAATAATCTGGTGCTGACCGAGGTACATTTTCTTTTCTGGAAGGTACTTGTTTTTAGCTAGATCATCATTGGCGGTAATAAACGCATTGATGTCATCGCCAGTTAGCTCTTCATCAGTCGGGAAAATAAACACATCTCCGTCTGTGATTGAGCCTTTCCCTTGAACTGTTAATATGATGGCCACCTCCTTAGAAGTATTTGCTTGTGTTCTTGAACGTATGAGCTGCATTTCTCCGTTTGATTACCTGCATGACAAAATACCTCATGGCGTCCATTGCGTGGTCATGTGCCTTGACCACTTTGTCTTCACCCTTTTGACTGGCCTTGTCATCCCACACATAAGAAGCGAACTCTTTGAACAGATTAGTTAGCCCAGGTGTGAACTTGATCTCACCAGAGTTCATAGCTGTTTGCGTTTCTCTAATGCCGTTTAGCACATCGTTATCAGCTTTAATAACTCGATACCGGCGTTCTCTCAATTTGGTAATAAATGAAGCCGCTGATGGATCAACAATCACTTCACAGCGTATGTCACCGACAAATTGGCTGAAATCCCGAGCGTATTCATCATCTGTCTTCTGTCTGCTGCTATGCCGTCCATCGTAGTAATACTCTTTGAGGCAATACCAAACAGACCCACATTTACCCCAAAGTAAGAAAACTGTGGGGTTCTGTGTGCCATAGTCAACACTGACATAGTATCGGCTTGGCTGCTGGCTTGGATTGCTGACCATCTCGTCTTTATTGAAGTTGTCGTAGACAATTCCATCAGCCAGAACCCATTGTCCCAGAATATATCGCTGGTAAAACACTCCTGAGTACATATGTTCGTACCTGTCAATAACTTCATCGCTCAGGCTTGGATTGTCCGTCATCACAAAGTGGAGACGCAATGCGCGTTTATCGTCTGCTTGATCAATCCAATCAGTCTTGAACCAGTGATACGGGCCCTCTGGGTTCATATTGAACCAGTATTTGCCGCCAGTAACGGAAACACGCGCTGTCGCTTGATTGACAAACGACTGTGGCATGAGAGCTGCTTCATCAAAGAACATTCCGGCAAGTGTGATCCCTTGAATCAGATCTTGGCTGCTTTCATCTTTACCGCCGAATAAATAGTAGAGGTTGGTTCTTCCATCAAGGCTGATTTCCAGCATGTTTTCTGAACGCCGATCCACAACCGAGAATCCCACTTGTTGCAACGTTTGTTTGAGTGGCCTAATCACATTTCGGCGCAATGATCCAATGGTTTTGCCGGCAATGCCAAATTGCTCGTGGTCAAACATAATCATGCTCCACAGAACATAGCTGATCGACATCGCAAACGTCTTTCCGGAACGCACAGCACCATCAGCAATGATTGTCTGCTTGTCTGGATAGCGGCGCCACCAGTTGATGATGTCTAACTGTTTCCCTTTGAATTGATCAATCGGGGTTGTCATTGACATCATCGTCCTTTGGAATGCTTTCATCAATTGCGGCTAAAAGCTTGTTCAGTCCTCCATATTGGCCTTCTGGAGTGCGGTAAGCGCTAGCTTTTGCTTCCGTGATGTCAGCCTCAGCTTTAGACTTGCGAACCTCTTCGGCCACTTTTTCGGCTTGTGCTTCGTTCAATCGCTTGAATGCTTGATCACGGAACAGCTCCGGCTTGCGATTCTTCAACCAAAATATTTGGGCTGAGGTATCCGGTGCCAGTTCGTTCTCATTGACCATTATTGGTATCTTTTCGTAAGTAGGAACGTTCTCAATTGATGCTTGAACAAGTTCCTTCCTAGTGAACTCTGGATGATCAATCTGATGTTCATTTCGCCACCTAGCTCTTTTTGCCTCCAATACGTCATCTCGAATAGGAACCATTTTATAAGTCGTATTAGTGATGGTCATGCCTAAAGCCCTTTTGACTAGTGAACCAGCAACCATTTGATCAACAACTTCTTTTCCTCTCTTTAGGGCGTCAGAAATGTCAGAATACTTTTTCTTCCAGTCATAAAGTGTTGGCCTCTTGATACCGATGTTATGGGCTATTTGTTCATCAGTGAGGCCGTCTCGGGCCCACCCTTCTATGAGAGCCAGTTTTTCTGGTGTCTGCCACTCTTGATATTTCCCTTTAGCCATCACATATCACCACACCTTCCTTCCATTAAAAAAGCGGTAGCTAGTTAGCTATCGCTGGTTATAATTCATTAAGCTGTTGTTACTCCTGGATTGTCTTTACTAGGCTGTTTCCTCTTATCAGCCTTGGTCTTGTCCCGCTGTTTTTTCAACTTGTCCTTGAGGTTCTTATAGACGTCTTTTGGTGACGGCAAGTGGAATGCCACAGTATCCACCCCCTTTTTGACAAGCATACCTTACTTTCAGGATGTGCGTATCCGCCTCGCGTCTTAACTTGATTAGAGCGTGAACGGACAATTTCTCTGTCAATCTTGCCGATGGTCCACGCTTCAACTTTCGGCATGTAAACGCCGTATTTTGTTGTAATCATTTGAGCCATGAAATCACCTCACACATAGTAAATGGCACGGGTATCATGATCGCTGTATTCGACCAGCTCAAACGTTTTGTGAGCAACCACGCCAATGTCATCAGTCCACTGATCGGTTGGCTTGCGCGTTGACACTTGACGCTGAACGAATCCGCCTAGGTCTTTGCTCATCTCTGAATGGAGATGCCCCGTGAACAGTTCGCGATTCTGTGCTGTGCCTAGCATGAATCCAAACTCATCAAGATACTTCGCAAGGTAGTTGTTCTTGCCCTTGTCTCCGTGAGTGGCACCAATGAAGTTATGGCCGAGCATTGCGCCTTTGTAATGCTTCAGCGATATATCCCAAGTGATGTTCGGCTGGTTGCTGTAGGCACGTTTCAATAGACGTGCGAACATATACCCAACTGACGGATCATGGTTTCCGGCACAATACATGACCTCACACTCATTGGCGTTCTTAATGATTGCTTCAATCAACGTCTCGAAGTATTGCTCCATTTCGTTCACAGTCTCGCCTAGGTCAGTTGTTTCGAGCTGTGTGCCCTTTGCTGTGGTCGAGTTGATATTGTCCACGTGAGCTAGATCACCGCCCAGAATGAGCAATATCTTTGCGTATTGGCCGCGTTGAATGATCTCTAGCTGCCGTTTAAGAGATTCAGCATAGACGTCGAATGTGTGACCATTGAAATGCGTGTCAAATGCAGGAATTACTAAATAGCGATCTGATTCCACAAAAATAGGAGCCTTAGCTTGGTATGGCTCCTTGTGTGTGATGATGTCATTCATCAATGATTCATATTGTTCTGCTTCAACTAACGGCCTGATTTGTATCTTGCTTTGATACAATGTCGCTTCAGGCGTCTGCTTCCAAAAATTACTTGTGGCACGCAAAAGTTCCCATTTGGTGTCATCGTACCCGTGAGCTTCCAAAACCTCTCTAGGCGTCATTTTGTGACCCCTGACAACCTTTAGAATGGTTTCACTGGATTGTGTGCCGTCTGAATCGTATTCGTTCTTCAGTGGTTTTTGGAACTCGATGCCAAGCCGTCTTGCTTTTCCCTGAAGCGCGTCATAGCTAATCCCGAGTTTGTCGGCTGTCTCGCGTCTGGTAAAGCCTTCGGAGGCGAGCTTCCTAATGTCACCGATTTGTTCATCTGTCCATTGCATCTACTCGCCTCCTGAAATATAATAATTGTGAGCCACATGCAATCATGTGCTGCTCTTTTCATTTTTATTCCTCAGGCTCTCGGACTCGTCCCCGAGAGCTTTTTTATGTGCCTATTATAAGTATTGTGTTACAATGACTTAGTGAGTTCATTCTCACGCTCAAAAGTGATTGGCCCTCGTTTTCCCAGAGCGAGGGCTATTTTTTTGCACAAAAATAGCACCTCACCGTTTGGCGGAGTGCTATAAGTTTTTCTATGATTCTGTTTCTAAAACCCAAAAGCAATTTTTAACAGACTGTAAATTATAGGTGCGCCAATAGTGACTATTGCTACATTCCATCGATCACGTTTATCTCGGTCTTTTTGTAAATCACCAATGGCATTTTTAAGACTTTCAATTGTAATGTTTTCAGTTTCCTTTTCGACCCAGTCTTTTGTTGGTAGCTTATCAAGGCTTACAATTATTGAATCGATTTTCTTGTCCATTGAATCAACTCGCTGAGAAAGCCTGCCGTAATCAATGGGGTCAAAGCTATATGAATCATTGTTCCCATTCGAAGATTTAACATCCTTAGCCATCACATTCCCCTCCGGTAAAAAGCTGATTGGTTTATGCCAAGCACTATTGGTGTCTTCTATAGTAATCATCCGGCCAGTATTAGTGGTAATCTGACTCGGTTGGTTTTGCCCAATCATAATGCTCGTTGCTATGATAAGTGGTGTAGCAGCCTTCATAACTGGCATGTTCAGCCAAATTGTTCTACCAGTACTAGTCTCTCGAAATGTCTTTATTTGTTCCATTAGTTGAACCCGTGTTTGTTGTCCAGAAGGTATCTCGTGCTACTTCCTTATCATTAAGGGAAACAAGAACATCGTATGCTCCAACTTTATGAAAAACGGTGTTATGCACTCCGAAGTTAAATACCATCGTTCCAACTGGACCTGTCATCGCCGGTAAATTGCCAGCTATTGTCTGAATACTTTCAGTGGGCTTATCGTGGCTAATAATGGATAGCTGAAGCTTTTGAGGTTCTGAAAAATCCATTTTATATGCCAAAACTGCTACATTGAATGAAAGAGCAGTTGGCACAACAGGCATATTAAGAGTTAACGTAGGGCCAATGATCATCGGCGGAGTGCCCGGCTGACCCGTACCTTCTACACCATCGGAAACTATAATCTTGAAAATTGCCTTTTCGTTATCTGTCATTGAATTTTCCTCCTAAAAAAATAGTACCCCAGTTGGTTCGGGAATACTACAAAAAAGGAGTACCTGTGGAATTCAGTGGCATAATATCGCTGGTCGGGATTTGCACCCGACATGTTCCCTTGAACAGCCACTAAAGCATGTACCGTCTTTGGTACCGGTTAGCGTCTACCTATTCCGCCACAGCGATTTGCTCGCTCTCCCAGTGTCAGATGGGGTCATCGCAAGCTGTGTCCGGTCGCTAAACTGGGCAATGTGGCATGCGGGAATCGAACCCGCCTGACTATCACGGTCAGTCCATTTGCCACGCCTTGCCACAGCTTTATCATCACCATGGCTCGGAGGAAAAACGTGGTGTCTCAGGTTTCTCACCTTTGGCACAATACCATCATATGACGGAAAAACAGTTGAAAGGTCTCACAAAGGTCTCATCTCGATTTCAACCAATGGACAAATCTCAGCGAATGCGATTAGCGCTTCTCGTTTTGTTCGATAATACTGGGCTTTTGATAAAAACAGCTTGTCCATTATTTGCTGGTCACTATATCGTTTGGTTAAGTAAGAACTTGTTAGTATAAGCCGATAATTCGCTGAATCCAGAGATTCAATAGCGCCTTCACAGCACGCTATATAGTACAGCTCGTCAGCGTGCGATACGAGCTTTTCCTCGGCTTTGTTACCATAGCTTGGTGACTTAGGCATGCCGTCAATCACGGGGCTTCTGAGCGCTATTTTGGTGCGTTGAGCGAGCCGCTTATGATGCCAGTAGTTCCCCAAGACCTCTTTGGCGTTTTCAATTGTTTTGTCATGATCAATTGGGCTAAAATATCTCGTTGCTCGCACCACTGCGTCCACTCCTTATGGTATAATTAATTTTGTAAAAGTTTGGGGGATAAGCGTGCCTTCGTGGTGCGCTTTTGTTATACTGTTTGTGAAGATGGTGGCTTAAGTTCCATTATTCAAAAGCCATGTATTGCATAAAAGTCCCTGTCTTCCACCCGTCGCTAATCCGGCGGTTTTTTGTTATACTGTCTTCGGAGGCCCACTCCAAAATGATTATTACCCTGGTGCAATTCACACACTGGCCTCCAGAGCGCGTCAACACCCGGCGCGCTTTTTTGATGCTTTTAAATATACTTTCGATATTTGTGTTTGCTATACTGATTAAGGAGGCAGCCTCTATTGTGGCGAAATTCATTACTTACATCTCTTAGCTTAATCTGCCTCCGGCGCGTCCTTCATCAGACGCGCTTTTTTATTTGCCTTCAGGAGGCCGGATGAGTTCCCACGAATCAAGCCCAGCTCCATCTGCAGTTTTATCCAAGGTGTTTAGTGAAATGCTTCCTCGTCCAGATATTGCGTATTCAAGCGTGTTTATTGGTATGCCAATCTCTTTTGCATATTCAGACTGTGTCTTGCCAAGCTCATATATATTGTCCCTAATGTTTTTGGCCAATGCTTGTTTGCTATCCAAATTATTCGCCTCCGTCCTCATTTTCGGTGTACCAGTCGTCACTGCTTAATAGCCAATAGCTTATTTCCCTGGCTTGCTTGTAGATTGGGTCAACACGTGTAGTCATCGCGTCAGTCGTCCATTTAGACCAGGCAATGTCGTGTAGTAGCTTAGTTGCAAGCTCGGCCTTGGCACACAGCTCGCCTTGAAGATAAGCGTCAACGTCCTTACTTTTACTCATGTTGTGCCTCCAGCAGCTCCGGATTCTCCCTGAACTTAATCTCTCGGTTCATTTCTCCGCCCCTTTACTTATTTAGCCAATGAAGGAATGCAAACAGTATTGCCGCAAGAACACCACATATGATAATCAAATTCATATTCAGCTCTGATGGAGACATATTCCATATGTTGTTTATCATCTGTTTCATTGCCGCTCCTCCCTGATTGAATCCGAAATGTCCCAAAGCGCAAACAAGATTGCCGATAATGTCAGAAAAACAAATGTTTTGTAATATCCAAATGCCAAATTTTTCTCAGGCATAAATGAAGCCACAATACATGAAATGAAACCAAGCCATGACATGAAACGGTAAGGCCTTATTTTCATTGCTCTTCCTCCAGCATCTCCGTATTCTCAAAAATATTGCCGATGACTTCTAGAATTGGCGGATAATCTAGGACTATATCATCATCAAGCATGAACATACTGCCGTGAAACTCAACGATGCCTGTAGCTTCTGAACCGCGATAATCTGGCTCATCTCGATCAGGTTCCTGATCATATGCATGAACGATATCGCCTTCGTAGATTGATCGTCCGTTCTTGTCTTTAAGTCCGGTGTACTGGCACCAAACGTAGTCATCGGGGTCAAACATATCCCAGCTATCACAACAAACCATATTCTCCACAAGGCCGTCTTCGCCCTTTATGAACCATTCATGACTTTTGCTATCCCAAAGTCTGAACTTAATCTCTCGTTTCATTTTTCTTCCTCCAATTTCACGATTTCACCGTTTTCATCGGTGTATGTCTTCATGGTGACGTACTCCTACTCAAATTCGATTGCTGGTGTGTTCAGGTGCTCAATCAAGCCAAGGCGTTCCAACCGCTCATGGTTGAGACGCTCGCAGTATAAATCTGCTTCGTACTGAGACCTGAATTCCTTGATTTTGGTTTCGCCATTGCGGCCCACAATCTTGAATTTCATTTTTTTTATCAATCCTATCCAGTTGGCTCATTTCTTCAAAATGTTTACTCATTTCTCCGCCTCCAATTTCACGATTTCGCCGGTTTCCTCAACGCGCCAGACACCTAACACCCATGCACGGGCGAAGGTGTCAACGCTATCTTTGACGTCACTGAACCAGAACCAATCTTGCACGCTTTCCCATTGAGTGCCATCCAATAAAAATGACGTACCCTCATCAAGCGCCTGAACCAAATCTCCACGATCATGCTTACGCATTATCAGGTATTTCCCAATTAATTCTGGAATCACCGGCAGATCATCTGGCAAGGCGTCGTCATATTCAGCCATGAATAAATTTGCATCTTGGTGTCCGACATTGCCACCGCTTGCCTGTGCATCAGCCAGCGCGTCAACAGCATCTAAGAACACGTCCCGCTTCGTCTCATTGCTCATCGTCAGTCACCTCTTTAGTTTCAGAAATGAACGCGTGTATAGGCAAAAACAATTCGTTGCCGTCCTTTAGACTGACGAGATAGCAGTACCCGTCACTGTCACCCAGGCTTCTAATGGCTTCGATGCTGACAACATCACGGCCTGAATGACACTCAACTGATTTTCTGTATGAACCATCCAAAACGGTTTTGAATTTTGGCTCATCGTATGGGTGCCCGACCTCAATTATCCGTGTTGTCTGAAATACGCTTCCGTCATTAAGGTTTTCATCGTGATCCATCAAGGATAGGCTTTCTAGCCTGATTATTTTATTGCTCATCGTCAGTCACCTCTTCTTTTTCGCAGTCTTGCAATCCGTAATGTTCGATCTCTGATTCGGTGAACTGATCAGATGGCTCATTGGGCTTGTTGGTGACTTCGTTAATAAGAAACCATGAGACGGTTCCGGGATAAACCGAAGATCGGTACGCTTGAGCAACTTGCTTGTTTTTCTGCTTGCCGCCAAGCGCTTTGTAGACCAGATATTTTTTCTCCTTTGCCACGGTGTATCCGTTTGTTAGTGCACTTTTCAGACGAGTAACATCCTCGGTTCTTCTACCCCGAAACAATAAGTTAATATTGTTTAAAAATGAATCTTGTAAATTAGCCCACAGGCAGTTATTCACTAATTCTGCTTCTTCTGGGCTGACGACCACTTTCTCTGGTTCCTCAACGAGCGTGACAACGTGGCCGTTATGATTAGCAGCCACTTTTTCAGCTTTTTCCTTGCTAGTTGTTGTAGGGCAATCTGAGATGTCTAATGCCCAGAAACCGTAACCATCCAAAAAGTCCTAAAATTCACCACTGTGTTTTCTTACCGCGTACAGTTTTTCTTTGCTCATTTTTCGTCCTCTTTCCCGTAAATGAAATGCAGAATGTGTAGTGCGTATGCAATGGCTTCCGGCCCGTTTCCTATCACAGTAGCTCGGTAGAAAGCTTTTGCTCGTTCATAGGATATTGGCTCATTGGTCTTACTGATGGGAACGAGCTTGTAGTCTCGCCCATTAAGCATGACGCCTACGACCTTTCCAGTGTCTTTGCTGATGTAGATGTCATCGAATGTGTCGTCTCCTGTTTTCATCGTTTTCTCTTCTTTCCTAGTGGATAACGTCTTATGTCGCTACGGAATGCTTGCCTGACAATGTTCAGGTCTGCTATCCAAACCTCATAAAGTGGTCCGCTAAAACCGTTTATCGCGCCAATATATCTGGTTATGATTCCGAAGTCATATTTGCCGTGCTTGGCGAACATTTCTCCGGGCGTTTTTACATACACCGGTATGAATTTGCTTGGTTCATGATGTCTGTCAGTTTCTACTTCAGGTCTCATTGGCCAGCCTCCTAAAGCTGTTCTTCCGTGAATAGTCCCGTTCGATAGTCATATCTGGCAATCGTGATTGGTATCTTGTACCTGATCATGAACAGCAACATTCGAAGTCTGGCATCGGTGGTCAAAGTCGCGTCTCCGCCTTTAACGTCAACAACTTTTGTCAATTCGTTAACGTCATAGAAGCAGTAGTCTGGTGTATATATGCGTGCTGAATAACGTTTTCCATTGATCTTGAATGCCGACAAAATCTCAAACGATTCTTGAATCGTTACCTTCTGTGGCTTGTTGCGTATCAGCATGTAATAGGCACCCTCTGCCTTGCTTGCGAATCGAATGCCATCAATCACAACTGGCTGTGCGTTGTATTTGCCTCTACGTCTCTTGCGAATACCCATTGCTAACGGCTCACGGCTTCTTCATGTCCGTTGTTGCGGCGGGGCAGATTGATTTCAAACTCGCTTGCAACTCGCTTCACGAACGTTGTCGACTTACCAATCTGTTTTGCAACGTCAATCAGCGTGTCGCACTGTGAGGCCGCTTCTGCAATCCCGCGCGCGTATTTGGCACGGGCTTCTTTTCGCTTTTTTGAAATCTTTTTAAGGCCGTTGTTGACTGAAGTCTTCAAAATGTCGCTGTCATCAATACCGGACACCGCACGTTTCTCGACAATCGCTTTCTTTGATACAACGATCCGGTTGTTGAACTCTTGCTTCTCTATTTTTGAGAATGCTTCACTTTCAGAAATGTCTAGCATTACGGCTTTCTCATAGCGCTTATGCAATTCCGCTTTGAAGTCGCGCCACACTTTGTCGCCCTGTTTGTATAAACGCACTGTTACTTGTGTCATGCTTTTTCCTCCTGCTTAAAATGGCAAATCATCATCAGAAATATCGAGCGGCTTGCCATTATTAGCAATCGGATCCGTGGTATTCGCTCGTGAAGTATTTGGAGTCGTTTGACTCGCGTTTGTGGTCTCTGTTGCTGATGTATTGGCCGTTTGCTGTGATTTAGGGCTGTTCTGAGACGCCTGTCGTGACTCAAGCAAAGCAAAATTATCAACGATTACCTCGGTCACGAACACTTTCTGCCCTTGCGCGTTATCATACGTGCGCGTTTGGATATGGCCTTCCACACCAACCAAGGATCCTTTTTTGGTGAAGTTTGCAAAGTTCTCAGCCGACTTGCGCCAGATCACACAACTGATAAAGTCAGTTTCACGTTCTCTGTTTGAACTGCGGAACTGGCGATCAACGGCCAGCGTGAACGAGCCGACAGCGGTTCCACTTTGTGTGTAGCGCAAGTCAACATCTCTTGTCAGCCGGCCTGTTAGTGAGACACTGTTTAGCAATATGCTTCCCTCCTAATTCTTTTCGCCCAATGCTCGTAGCTTTTGCAATTGCTCAGCCAATTTGGCTCTGTCTTCTGCGGACACTTTTTTGTGTTCTGGTTTGTAACCCGGTTCAGCCCAATCAGGCAATTTCTCATTCCGAACTGGCTTTCCGTAACGGCGCTGAGGTTGATTCGTTTTGCGTTCGCTATCGTTTGCATCGACAGCAGCAACCGTTAGAAGACGCTTGCTTTCCCAGTTTTTCAAGATGCCATTGACGTACTTATAGTTTCTGACATTGCTTTCAACTGCAGTCCGTAGCGCATTTAGAACTAGCTTCTCAGGTTCAGGCGATCCTGCTTTTCGCATGTCGTCAACCCAATCAACAAGGCTTTCTCTGGTGAACGGTGATAGTTGTCCAAACCCGTTGCCTTCCCAGAAATTGCAAATATCAAGAATTGATGATGACGACGATGACGGTTCTTCAGCAGGACTCTCTGCTGCCTTTACTGGAGCAGTAGTCTGTTGTCGTTTAGTTTTGTCTAGTTTAGTCTCGTCTTGTTTAGTGTATGTGCTACTGTGTTGCCTACTAGGTTGTAAACTACCTTGTAAACTGTGTTGCCTACTAGGTTGCCTACTGTGTTGCCTACTATCTGACACACTGTCATCAGCTCGACTACTAGGTTGCCTACTATCTGACGTACTAAGTTTTCGTGAAATATCGATGACTGAGTAGGTCGTTGCCTTAACACCGTTAGTTTGAAAATCTATCAGCCCTGACTGCTTTAGCGCGTTGCGGGCTTTGACGATGCCCTGACGGCTTAAACCAGTCAACGTTTCGAGTGTTCGATTCGGCATATTGAATTCGCTTGGCCAGCCTAGCTGGTTACATTGGTAAACCAGCCCATGCCATAATGCTATCTGTCCTGTGCTTAGCGGATTAACGCTTTGCTGAATGTAGAACTCTCGAATTAGCTTGAATAAATCCATGCGGTGAGTCACCTCCTACTCGACTAGCTCATCCATGCTGATAATTGTGGCGACTCGTTTAGTTGCCTTGCAGTAATCACAGGCCTCACAGCGATGTGGCCGCACCTGACCGGATTTAACCGCCTCAATGCGTTCTGTGCTGCCCTGGATCTCTTCCAGTGCCTCGTCCATACGGTACTGTGGTACTTCGATGACGGCATGGTCGGGCACGTCTTCCTTAGTCACGGCAATGATGAAGGCTCTTGGTCGCGTTCCGTAATTTTGGTAAATCAGTTCCTGATAAACCGCCATCTGAAGCTGATAGTTATAGGCATCAACGAAACTGGTTGGTTGACGTTCTCCTGGTTTCCAATACTTCTTGTGAAGCGACTGTGTGGTCTTTAAATCCAAAAAGAATGACTTTGTGGATTCGAAGCAGTCCAGCTTGCCCATCCACTCAACTCCATACAGATCACCGGTCAGGATCTCTTCTTTTTCGCCCTGATAAAGTCGTTGAACATTCTCATCAGCTTCAAGCGTGGCAATCATCGCATCAGCTTGTTTATACGGAGCTTTCAGTTGCCCTTTTGATGATCCACGAGTTGAGAACATCTCTGGGTGTCCTTTGATAAAAGACTCATGAGCTTGCTTGGATTCAAAATAGCTGTGTAGATAGTTCCCAACCAGCAAGGCAGTCGGATCACCTCTTGGTGTCCATTTACCTTGCAACTCGGCCATCGCTTCTGCTTCGCATGTCAGAAACTTCTTAAACCAGCTAGCAGACTGATATTTGAAACTGGTATCCAGCGAGTAATAATTATCCTTGTTGACCGTCAAAGATTTCTGGTTGTTTTCCCGTATTTGGGTCGTGGGTAATGTCTGGCTTAAGAGCATCTGGCTTCACCTCCGATTTTGTGACGGGTTCAGCGGGAGCATTAAGTGCATCCTCGATCGAGTTAGGATCTTCGGGGGTAACATCCTTCAGCTCTGGATCAGCTTCGACTGGTTTCTCATCGGCACTGACCGCACTTTGCATGTCAGTTGTCATTGGACCCCACTTAGTCAGCAGCGATTTGATTACCGTCTTCAGGGCCATGGCCTCGTAGTTGTCTTTCCAAACGCCCTTGGGCTCCGTGCCACCACCAGATTTGCTGAAACGCTTGCGATGATCATCGACTTGCTGATATGTCCAATAGACCATCTTTTCAAAACCATTAGTCAGTTTGAACGTTGCGGCATAGCCAACCGGTTTTTCGCTTGCTTCGCGATCATGGAAGTTCGGCGTGTACTCAAGTTCCTCTGTTAGTGGGTTCCAGCTCTTGAACTCATCTTCATAGATCGGAAGTGCTGTCAGGCGCTTGTATCGGCCCTAGCGTTGAGCAAGCTGGATATAGCCCTTGTACCCAATCTGCGGCTGTGCTTGGTTCTTGTATGGAACGATGTAGACAAAACCCAAGCTCGGGTTAACCGGAAGATCGAGCGTTGCTGCTACCATGGCCGAGTTGATAACACTTAACTGATCAACTCTGGCTAAGCTTGGATTAAGGCTTACCGCGCTGGCAATCGATGAAAGAAACTGTGGGGCCCGTTTGTCCAGAACCGCCGCAAACTTGTTTCGAATAGCCTGCGTCTCAATTAGTTGCTTAACCGGCATTTTTGTTAGGTCATATTGTGTCGTCATATGCTGCTCCTCCTATTTCCATTCCTGAAATCCTTGATTCTTCATGAAATCGATAATGTCTAAGCTGTCATCACTAAAGAAAATCTCAACCAGTTCTGCTTTTGGATACGTAGAACTAGCAGCGTCTTTTAAGAATCGCTCAGAGCCGTGAATGCTGATCCAATCTTTCAAGTATTCCTTCGCCTTGTCTTTGTTAAAGGCGCCTTCATAACGCGATGTAGCACAGCTTTGATAGAACCAAGGTTTCTTTGTATCAACTTCATATTCATCGGCGGTGGCCAAGAACTCCTCCGCTTGTTCGATATCCATATCTTTGGGCAAGACGGCACCGTGATAGGATTCCCAATCAGCAATGGCTTTATCTTCAAGCGCTTCTCGTCGTTGATAATCGTTCAGAACCGCTGTGTTGTAATCAAGCATGGTCATCGACCGCCTTCCGTGATAAAATTAAGTCATAATAATATCTGCTCAGTTTCTGATTTCCCGTAGTAGGAGCTACGGGATTTTTTTGTGCTCTTTTCATCGTGTCCATTGTTTCCAACCTCCTACTGCTGTGGCACCGATCATGATACCGGCCAGAGTTACAAGCAGATACTTCCAAAAGGCTGATGTTGGATCGAACAGCACTGACATGATTGCTTCTAACATCGTTAGTCCTCCGTATATGTTTCCATGAACTTGTCAACTGCCTTTGAGTACCAACGGTCACGAGACTTGTCGCTCTTCTTGCGACCATCATTGCCAGATTCGTATCTTGGCATGCCTGATTGATATGCAATACGTTCAAAGGCATCGGTACCGAGTGACAGTTTCAACTTTGCGCTTAACTCGCCTTTGTTCATCCCGTGACCTGGCAAAGCATCTTCAACAGCTTTGTTTACCATCGCCTGAACCACTGGCTTAAGATTATCTGCAAGATGAACTGCAATGAGTTCTGCAAGCTTTTCGTCTTCATTAACTTTCACCGCTACATCCATGCTTTCACCTTCTCTACTGGTCTGATTTGCGACTTTAGTGATCCGATTAGACTTTCCAGACTTTCAACCAATGATTCGCCTGAATCAATGTATGATCTGATTTTGTTGACGTCAGTTGCCGTAAAATGATCACGGCCTTTAGATAGCACCGATTCGGCTCGTTCAGCAGATTCTTCAAATTTCTTTTGAGCCATTTTTTCGTGGAGATAAACGACCAATGGATCGTCAGTATCAAGATCATCAGCAAAGACTCTTAATCCGGTTTGATGTTCGATAACCGCGTTCAGAAATCGATCATTGCCAATCGCAAGCGCAACCGGAATCAGCTTATCGTTCGGTATTCCTCTTGCTTCCCAATTACTAATAGCGGCCTGTGTGACGTGTACGCGTGCTGCTAAGCTCTTACGTGTCAGGCCCTCTTCTTGAAGGCTTCTTGAAAATTCCTGAAAGATGTTAATTGCCATAACCACACCTCCTTTAAATGTGTACCGCCGATGTAGTAGTTTCACGGCGATATATGCGATGATTAAGCTGTAGCAAGGTAATCAATCATTTCGTTCCTTGCACGTTCCCTTTCAGCGCTGATTGCCATTTCGAGCATGTCATTGTCCATGGTTTCCCAAAAGGATTTTGACTTATCGTCACGGTAGCTCATCAGTGCCTCAATCATTTGCTGTCGGTTCATTTGACTGCCTCCTTTCGCTTGGCGGGAATGTTTGACAAGGTTTCTAAATTAGAAACCTTTCGGGTATAAAGAGAATCCATGCTAACTTTTAGCGCCGCTGCCAATAGCGGAACATGGGTTGAGTCAAAGGTATAGATACCAGTTTCATAACGTGAGTAGTTTGACTTGCTGGACATACCAAGACGTTTAGCCATTTCAGATTGATTTAACCCCAAACTTTGGCGTCGCTTTTTGATGAAGGATAAATTGATTTTTGGCATCGTGTCACTTCCTTCCTAGTTACTGATTTCGTAACCTTGATTACATATTAAGTTACTATTTTAGAAATGTCAATTTATTTCGTATCTTTTTCGGTAACTTTTTGGTTCTGCTTTAGAAACTGCTGTATTATTTAGTTGTCATTTTAGTAACCGAGGTGATCCCATGGTAGAAGAAACTTTTAGCGATAAGAAACTAGTCGCAAGAATTATCAATTTACGAGAAAAAAACGACTGGACTCAAAAAGATCTTGCCGATCGTCTTGGAATGAATAAAGTCACCATGAACAAAATTGAAAATATGAATCGTTCAGTGACTTTGAATGAATTGACGAAAATGGCACGCCTATTTGATGTTTCAACCGACTATTTACTTGGAAAGTCGGATAAACCCCACTACTATTCATTGACAGAGAAGGACTACAAAGATGTTGAGGCCATTCTAAATGACGCAATGAATGGGGTTACAGGAAAGACTGGAGTTAATTATTTCAAAAATGGAGGGGAACTTACGGATGATGACCGTGCTTTGCTGGAAGCTTCAATGAAGCAAACAATCATTTTGGCCAAAGAACTAGCAAAAAAGAAGTTCACCCCCAAGAAGTATCGTGGTAGCGAAGAGTGACTTAGGGGGTGACTTCTATTGGGATATTCAGAAAGCGAAGCACTGGCTGCTGCCGATCATATGTCTAATCGATATGGAACTAGTGACCCCTTTAAGCTTGCTAAACGTGACGGTATTTCTATTCGTCGAAGGGACCTAGGCAATAATATACTGGGATATAGCATGCAAATTAGCCGTATGCCAATGATAGTATTGTCCTTGTCACTTAACGATTATCAGGCAACAGCTGTTTGTGCCCATGAACTTGGTCATTGCAAAATGCACCGAGGGCTAGACACTAACTTTTTTAGCCGAGTAGGCGCTGAGCCAATGGTTGGCGACAATGAGTATCAAGCAAACTGTTTTATGTTTGAACTTGTTTTCGGCCGCAAAGAAATATCTCCTATGAATTACAACGCTATTCTGGATCAATATGAGTTGCCGCACTGGATGTGGCACTACTTTGAGCTGATAGAAACAAATTAGAATTAGGCCGATGGAGTGTTAATATGAGCGGATTTAAATTTTTTTCATTAAAGCGTAACGAACGCCGTTCTACAGTACCTAAGTCGGGGGCTAGACGTAAGTTGTATCAATACTACAAAGCCAATCAATACCCAGAAATTCCAGTTATTCCAGACGAAGAAAATGCACAAATGATTCTTGATAGAATGGCTATGTTCCCTGCTGTTTTGGTTCCCAGAGACTATATGTATAGGATAAATGGACTGAAAAGGGGAAACATTGTTTTTCTGTGGTGGATATCACGTCAAGACAAAAGCGTGAATAAATATCCAAAATATCTTTTGTTCGAATACGGGATTGACGCATCAACCGAAATGGCAGCAATGGAAAAAATGGGCTTTCTGCGCAATGATGGCTTAATTACAGATAAAGGTAGGAAAATTGTTTTCGAAAACAGCCAGATAATACGCGAACACAAGAGCCCGTACAAATCGACTGACTCCTATCATGTGTCCTACGTATTCGATGACAAGGAAAGAGTTCTCCTCGACAAAAGCCAGTATTCAGAAGACGGGAAGCTTCGGTTTAAATCTTCACGAGATGTTGTTGAAGATCAGGCAATAGGAAGATCTTTTGAGCGCAATAATGACTATGCTAATGCCATACTTGCTTATCGTTCGGCACTTGATCTAGCTCTAGATGATCCGATACTTTCCAATACGCCACCGCCAAACATTTTTACAAGATTGGCTATCATTTACCATAAACAGAAAAAGTACTTGAAAGAGCTTGATGTTCTATCAGAAGCATTATCGTTCTATCCGAAGAATGTTGAATTTAAAAATAGACTGTCAAAAGTTAAAAAACTAAAAAATAACAGTCCAGATACTGACGACTATAAAAGCTGAAAACTATTTATGGAGGGAACAAAATGAAGAAAACAGTGCTAATTGGGTTAGGGCTATTAACTGCGGTTACATTAGCTGGTTGCGGAAATTCAAATAGTGCGAGCAAGGGTAGCTCGCCTGCCAAGACTGAAAAGGCTGTAAATAAGGCAACCCCAACAAAGAAAAAGACCGATGCTTCTTCCGTCCCAACAGATGCAAATCACGAATGGTTCTTCAAGGATCCGGTTTTCTACGCTGGTAACGAAACAATGACATTAACAAAATCAGAAGTGCGAGATAGTGCTGAAGATGGACAAAAAGTACTTGTGATTTACAATACGATTCGAAACAATTCAAAAAAAGAACAAGATCCTTCTAACTTTTACATGGTAATACACGCTAAACAAAAGACGGACACTTCAAATGTTCAACTCGACACCGGAATGGTCAAGATGAACGATGATGGTAACAGTCCATTACAGGCACAGGAAGACAATCTTCAAAACTCTCTGTTGCCTGGTAAAACAGTAGAGACCGTGCTCATTTATAGCTTGAAGAACACTAATCCCGTAACGGTTGAATTTAGCAATGCTGACTTTAAAACAATTGGAGCCAAAACATATAGCGTTAATTAACAATAATGCCCTTACTCATGGCTTTTATTGGGTACAAAAATAGCCCCGGTGGCGAGGGCTGATGGGAACCTTTTTAGGCTTTATGATGCAACCGCCGGTCTCCACAAACACACAAAACAGCGATAATTAGCCACACATACCAGTATTTTATAAAAAGTTGGCCAGGCGTTAAGTTGATCAAACTATCAATGAAACGGCTCATGCCGTCACCTGCTTTCAGTTACAAGTAAACACAATTCACTTAATTATAGCAAAGATGAATTGTATTCACCATCAACGGCTAATAGCCCCGCCACCCGCATCAAATTAATAGTTAAGACAAGGAGTCTTACTTATGGCAAATTCTACGATCAGGCAGGCCGATACACTGTTAAGAGAGTGTACCGTTATGCAGGTAGCTACGCTTGATACCGATACCGGTTTCCCTAATATAGTTTCGCTGACACCACTTAAATCACACCGATCGCTTAAAGAGATCCTTTTTTACACTGATCGAGACACTACTACCATTCACAATGTTCTAGAAAAGCCCGTGCTCGCTGTTTACTGTTTCAATGAATTGCACCATTCATCATTGCTATTGCGTGCAAAGGCCGTCGTATTAACAGCTGAAGAGGTCTTGCCAAACTTTGCTGAAAACCTCAACACTTTTCAAAAATCGCTACAGTATGATCGACCCGTCATCATTCGTTGCACACCACTAACCGTCAAGATTAGATACAACAATGACATCGAGTTCAGCAAGCTAAACGAAATCTAAGCTTAGTTCTTGGAGATGTACTTATGAATGGTCCAGATACATTAAGCGAGGCACACTTCATTGGCCTCATCATTGTTCTTATAGGCGTCTACTTCGCCTTATTTGGGAACAGGCACCGTTGGTTACATTGGCTCATTGACCCTGATAAGCCCGGCAGCAACCTGTGGTGGGGAGCCGTTTTTATCATTATCGGTGCGCTCATGATGATGGTTAGAAAGATGCAATAATACGACCCCATAACGGGGTTTTATTTTAAGGACATAACGAACATACGTTTGAATTTTAACCAAAAAACTACACATAGAAAGGATATGAAAGCTGTGCGTAAATGGAAAGAAGTTCCTCACCATCCTAATGTTTATAGGTATGAAACACGACGCGGTACTCGATATGGTATTCGTCGTGGATTCAAAAATAGTGTAGGAAAGCGTGATGAATACACAAGATCGGGATTTACAAATTGGCATGATGCAGAAGGCGAATTAAAACGATTTGAAGCATCTTTAGTTACGGGTGGCATTAATCCTCTAACTCACCGTGGTGTTACCCTGAATGCCTATTTTGCCGCCTTGGTGAAGAACCGTGAGGAGCTCGGCGTTTGGAGACCAGCTACAGTTATTCAAAAAAAGACATATTATAGAAAGCACCTACAAGAAAGATTCGGGAACCGCCCAATGAGCAAAATATCAAGATCAGAATATCAGCAGTTTATTGATGAGAAGATCAAATCAGGTTTGGCTCAAACCACAATGCGTACACTTAACTCAGTCATGCAGATCATCATGAACGATGCTGAGCACAACGATATTATCCGTAAGAACATGCTCAGGGGCATCCTCATCAATGGTGCCAAACCGCCTAAAGATGTTTCCATTACCGATGAAGACTATGCAAAATTTATGGGCACGGCCCAGAAGCTCTTGAATAAGTATCAACTTACAATGCTATATCTTTTGACTCTTGGTGAGCGGCGTGAAGAACTCGCTGGCCTCCAATTTCGTTCATTTAAACGAGGAACAACCGAAGGCAAGCCATACTATGAAATCACATATTACGTTGGCAGAACGCCTCAGCAGCCGCTAGGCGGTCCCTTAAAAACTCCTAGCAGCTATCGCACAAACTATGTGACAGGCCCAATTATTGATTACATTGACTATTCCCTTCAGTACGCAAAGAACATTTTGGCACGTACTCATCGTGAGATTGGGCCCGAGACATTCATATATCTGAATGAGAAAACTGGGATGCCGGTTCATCCGAGCAACATCAACCGAAACCTTTTTCAGCGTGTTAAAGATGCAACTGGAATTGAGCTTCGTCCGCATATGTTGCGTCACTATTTTGCAACCCAAGCACTTCAGGACGGTTTGCCTCAAATGTCCGTCATGCACTGGTTAGGTCACAAAAACATCGACATGACAAACGACTATACCAGACCGACACGAGAAGGTAGCCTGAAAGTCATTAACGGTATGGGCCCAATCTTGTTTAAAAACGGTACCGCCGGCCCTGACGGTACAAAATGATTTTGTACCGCCGCTTGTACCGTCATATTGTCTCAAACAATCCGAATATATCCAAAACGAAATCAAAAAAGCACCCCGTCCTTCACGCAAAAACCGTGATAGAACGAGATGCTTTCGTTTCATTAACAGCAAAGGCTATTTGAGGGTAACCGTTGCGCCAACGCCTTCAAGTTGTTCCTTAAGCTTGTTAGCGTCGTCTTCGGAAAGGCCTTCCTTGATAACCTTAGGTGCGGCGTCAACCATACCCTTAGCATCCTTCAAGCCAAGACCAGTGATTTCACGAACAGCCTTGATAACCTTAACTTTTTCTTGGCCAGCTTCGGTCAATTCAACGTCGTAGGTATCCTTAGCAGCTGCAGCGTCTGCACCAGCAGCGGCGCCAGCAGCAACAGGGGCAGCTGCCTTAACACCGAATTCATCTTCGATCGACTTAACTAAGTCGTTCAGTTCCAAAATGGAAGCATCTTTAAGTTGTGCAATGATGCCATCTACATCTAAAGCCATGTTTGTTTCCTCCGTTTATTAGGTAGTTTGTAACGTATCATTATGCAGCAGGTTCTTCGTCTTTGGCTTCTGCAACGGCCTTGACAACCAATGCAAAATCGCGGACAGGTGCCTGCAGAACAGAAGCAAGTTGCGACAACAGACCTTCGCGATCTGGCATTTTGGACATTTCCATAATGGTATCCAAAGAAGCAACCTTGTTTTCGATGATGCCGCCCTTAATCTTCAAAGCATCAAATTGGTCAGCATACTTGGCCATGATGCGAGCTGGGGCAACAGGATCGTCATTGGAGAAGGCAACGGCTGTAGGGCCCTTGAAAACATCGTCCAATGCTTCATAACCGTTAGCGTCAGCGGCACGACGCAGGTAAGTGTTCTTCAGGACTTCCATCTTAACACCGGCCTCACGCAATTCCTTACGCAGTGCGGTTACTTGTTCAACCGTTAAGCCCAGATAGTCGACAACGACAGCACTGGTAGCACTCTTGAATTGTTCAGAAATGCTTTTAACGATTTCAGCTTTTTTTGCGATAGCTTGTTCACTCATGTTTTTTTCACCTCCATTAGTTTGGTTGAAGTTTTTAAATATAAAAAAACTCCATGTCTACCAAGACATAGAGGTATCTAGTGTTTCCGATACCACCTCGGCAGGATAATTAAGGCTTACGCCCCCTGAGTCTTAGGCAGAGTGAATGATCACAGAGAGTAGAATACCATGGTCACCGACCTGTGTCAAAATGTTTTGAGAAAAAGAAACTTTGCAGGCCGGCCAATCCCATGCAAGGTCTTAAACGCTCGCAAAACAGGGCGTGGTTTTTTAGATAACAGACGCCATTGTAGATTGCACTTTGTTATTCGTCCAAATTTGTTATCCATTTTTGACTAATAGGCTCCTTGCTATCGAATTGTAAGCCCCCTCTGATTGAGGTATATTAATTAGGTAACTATTTTCTGAAAGGAAGTTGGCGCTCTTGCCAAGTAAACTTAAAAGCCTCGAGCCATGGCAGCAAAATCTGGCTGTGTTATGGCTCGGAACCTTCATTGCCGGCATGGGCTTCAGTGAAGTTTCGCCATTTATTTCATTATATGTTGATCAACTTGGCGATTTTACCAAGGGGCAACTGAGTATTTACTCAGGGATCACGTTTGGGGTCACCTTCATGGTCGTTGCGATCGTGAGTCCGCTCTGGGGCCGACTCGCTGATCGCCGCGGTCGAAAATTGATGTTGCTGCGTTCCAGTTTCGGAATGGCCATCATCATCGGAGCGTGTGGCTTTGTCCACAATGTCTACGCCTTAATTGCCTTACGTTTTCTGCAAGGGCTGGCAGCAGGTTACATTCCAAACGCCAGTGCCTTGATTGCAACCGAAACACCAAAGGCAAAAAGCGGCACTGCGATTGGGATTCTCACAACCGGCTACGTTTCCGGTAACTTGATCGGTCCAATTCTCGGCGGCTTTCTTGCCCAGACCTTTTCAATCCGGCTGACTTTCATCATCACCGGCGTTTTGCTGCTGATTGTGTTTGTCTTGAGCCTAACGATGGTCCATGAGCATTACACACCGGATCCACGCTTGCTCAACAAGGAAAAACGCCCGAGTTTATTGTCTCAAGTCAATAATCCAAAAGCTATCATGGTGCTATTAGTCTCCACCGCGGTGATTCAGCTAGGTAATATGTCCATTTATCCAATTATCAGCCTTTATGTCAAAGAGTTGATGCACAATGTTGGTCCAATTACCGTTGTTGCAGGCGTCATTGCAGCTTTGCCAGGGATTTCCAACCTCATCGCGGCACCGCGCCTAGGTCAGCTTGGAGATCGCATCGGCTCAGGCAAGATTCTGGTCAGTGGCTTGATTTTCGCGGTCATTATGTACATTCCTCAAGGCATTGTCGGCAGCATTTGGGCCCTCGGTTTCTTGCGTCTCATGATCGGCGTTTCGGATGGCGCGCTTTTTCCAACAATTCAAACGCTTCTGTCTAAGTTGACACCGGTGAGCTATACCGGCACCGTCTTCAGTTGGAATCAAAGTGCCCAAGCCTTTGGTTCCATGGCTGGCTCGCTAGCTGGCGGCTTCATCTCAAATATTTTTAATTATAATGGTGTTTTTATTTTCACAGCCCTCTGTTTAGCGCTTAACCTAGTGATGGTGCTCGTCTTTATTCCACACATCTGGTCAAGCCGACCAAAACAACAAGCATAACGCATCAAAAAACCGATCTGCCCACGCAGATCGGTTTTTTTATTGTCTAAATTAAATCACTGCGTCAGTGTGGCATCAAGCAATAGCTGCCAACTGATCAATGGTTTTGGGTCTGGGAGAGCTAACTGCTGATACACAGTCCACGCATGAATATCTGTATCATCAAATTCACCATTCACCACTGAATAGCGCGCCTGAACTTGAAACAATGCCGTTTGCAATAAGCGACGAATGTCAGCAAACTGTTGGCCGCCTAACCATGCACTGGTTAATGCTCCCGGTTCATCTTCAAACCAAAAGACATATGCCTGCACTTGCTGATTTTCGACTAAGAAACTTGGTTGAGTGTCCTCAGCTTCAGCCAATTGTTGTTCAAAGGTTGCATGGTTAAAGGTCACCGGATTATCTGCATGAGCAGCAACATAGTTTGCAAAACTCATTTGCACTACGTCATGCCACTGTGCCGATGTCAACTGGGACCGTGACCGAACATCGGCCTCTGGGGTAGCGACAACTTTCCGATAGTCACTCATTGCCGTACGACGAAAGGCCCTGAAATGCTTCGCCTGCAATTGCGTGATAACTGCTGATTGGGCAGCATAACTGCTGTACTGCAGCCGATCATGATGATCGGCCAATTGCCGCAAATCTTCAAGTAGTTGCGGCAACCACGCAACATCACCCACCACATCAAAATACAGCGCATTGGCATGAAATGAATTCTCCCATACTACTGCAGCAAACGTCACAGCACCGCTTTGCGGATATCTTAGTAAAATCGCATGCCGATTAGCAAAATGTTGCTGTGTAAATGCATCCGCTGATGCCAAGAAAGGTTGAAGCATCGTCAGTGTCACCTTGCGACCAGTAAGCGCTTTGCCCTCATGCATCCTTCTTGGAGTCCTTCTTGCCTTGCCATGTGCCATGCAGTCGGGTTAACGAATAAGCATAACGACTGGCACCGTAGACGATTGGGAAAATGAATCCGATCCACAAATGATTGGCAAAATAATATTGCGGTAATGGATTCATATCCATGGCCGCTTCGTAAGCCATCTCAAAAGCAAAAATAAACACGCCCACTAACACCGCTGAGAGCACACCACGCACCACCGCCAGCCATTCATACCGGCGATATTCCTCCGGCGTATCTGCTTCAATCACATGCAGTCGATAATGCCGCAGCGTGATTTCATTCATCAGGTTAATCACGATCGTCACAATTAACAAAATCCATGTCCCGGCACTAATCATTTTAAGACTATTAGCGTCAATAAAAATAGCGATTATCGTTGCAATCAGCAACATCAATTCAGCGGTCAGCATATTGCGCCCCATGATAGCGTCATAGGTGCGTTGTTTAAATCGATCTTTGAGTGAAATGCCATAATACCATTCTGTGATTTTCTTCATAGGAACCCTCTTCTATTTTTTAATTAAACAATGTTCCAATCTTAACACGGATCGCCAATGCCTTTTTCATGAATCACGCGCCTTTAAAAAAGTTTTCCGTGACAATAAGCTACGATTCATCGAGGAAAAACCTCTGTGTCTGTTCCAGTTGTCAAAATATTGAAATTTTCATTGACATCACGCTTTGTTTTTGGTGAAATAGTAAACAAGTCTAGGGTGTCAAGACACCCTAATCTTCATTAAAGGAGGAGCGAAAATGTCAAAAAAACCGTCCGGCCATACGCGGCTGATCGTTGGCATCGGCGTTGCATGGCTGTTTGATGCCATGGATGTTGGCATGTTAAGTTTCGTCATTGCGGCCTTACATAGCGAATGGCAATTAAGTACGGTGCAAATGGGCTGGATTGGCAGTGTCAGTTCAATTGGGATGGCCGTTGGTGCCATTTTGTTCGGGATGATGGCGGACCGTTTTGGCCGTAAAGCGATCTTGATTCTTACTTTGCTAGTTTTTTCAATTGGCAGCGGCATTTCTGCCTTCGCCACAAGTTACGGCATTTTTCTTGGTTTGCGATTCATCATCGGTGCAGGCCTCGGTGGCGAGCTGCCAGTGGCATCAACCTTGGTTTCAGAAAGTGTGCCAGTTGAAAAACGTGGTCGTAGTGTTGTCCTGTTGGAAAGTTTCTGGGCTGCCGGTTGGCTGTTAGCAGCCATTATTTCTTACTTCATTATGCCAATCTGGGGCTGGCGCGTTGCCGTCTTTGCCACTGGTTTAGCCGGACTCTATGCGTTTTATTTTCGTGAAGGCATCAACGAATCGCATGTCTTTAAAAAAGTGGCGCGGCCAGGCTTGCTCAAAACCCTCAGAACCCTTTGGCGCCCGCCTTATGTTCGCGCAACCTTGATGCTGTGGATCGTCTGGTTCATGGTAGTCTTCTCTTACTATGGCATGTTTCTTTGGCTGCCAAGTGTCATGGTACTCAAAGGATTTAGTCTAATTAATAGTTTTGGTTACGTCTTAATCATGACGCTTGCGCAGTTGCCTGGCTATTTCGTCGCTGCTTGGTTAATTGAAAAATGGGGACGGAAAATGGTGCTGAGTCTGTTTCTGCTAGGCACAGCCGCCAGCGCATTAGGCTTTGGCCTAGCCACCGGTTTGCCAATGCTACTGACTGCCGGCATGTTGCTCTCCTTCTTCAATCTCGGAGCTTGGGGCGCGTTATACGCGTATTCTCCTGAACAATACCCAACTGTTGTCCGCAGCAGTGGTTCCGGTATGGCCTCCGGTATCGGCCGCATCGGTGGTGTGGTTGGACCGTTGTTAGTCGGTCATCTTTTGGGATCACACTGGTCAGTTGGCGGCATCTTTAGCATTTTCACCGCCGCCATCCTCATAGCAGTCCTAGCAATTGTCTTCCTCGGCCAAGAAACCATGGGCGTGAAACTTGCCGACACGCTTGAATAGTCTCAACAGACAACAAAAAAGCCTTGTAATTTGCAGGAATTCCCGCAGACTGCAAGGCTTTTTTACTGAAGTTAACGCCGTAATGCGCGAGTAACCGTTTGTTCATTAACAAACGTGAATAACCCGAGATCGCCAAGTTCACGTCCATAGCCGGAGTTCTTCACACCGCCGAATGGCAATTCAGCATTATAGTTTTGGCTTTGATTGGCACCAACCATGCCGGTTTCAATCCGAGCTGCGACTTCTGCAGCGTGATTAGTGTCACCCGCAAAGACTGCGCCCCCCAAGCCATAAGGCACATCATTGGCCAGTTCAACCGCTTCATCTTCACTGTGAACCTTGTAAACGCAGGCAACTGGTCCAAACAATTCGGTACGATAAGCCGGATTGTCCTGATCAATGTCAGTCAAAATAGTTGGCTGGAAGAAAGCGCCTGGCAAATCAACCGGGGTATTGCCATAAACCACTTTAGCACCGTGAGCAATAGCTTCGTCAACTTGCTTCTGCAACTTGTCCTTCGCCTTTTGGCTGGTCATCGGGCCAACATTAACTGTGGGATCACTCGGATCGCCAATTTTAAGATTCTCAAAGCCTTTCTTCAAACCGGCCACAAAATCATCGTAATATTTATCTAGAACAATGAACCGTTTCGAACTGGTGCAGACTTGGCCGCAATTCATTAACCGCGTCTTGATAGCTTCAGGAATCACAGTATCAAGATCGGCCCCATCAAGTACCAAGAAGGCATCCATTCCGCCAAGTTCCAGCAACGACTTCTTCAGATATTTGCCAGCAAGTGCTGCCACTTGCGAACCTGCTCGCTCTGAACCAGTCAGGCAGACCCCAGCAACCCGTGGATCTTTAATGAATGTTTCACTATCCGCATGGCCAATCAGGGCAATTTGGAAGGCGCCTTTATCAGCACCGCCACCCAGTACAGCCTTTTCAAATTCAAGCCCACTAGCTGGCACATTGCTCGATGGTTTGATGATGACTGCATTACCAACCATAAAGTTCGGTGCAAACACGCGCATCAATTGATAATAAGGGAAATTCCATGGTTCAACCCCAAAAACAATCCCGCTTGCAAGATGGTTAATCACAACAGCACCAGCAGTACTATTGATCGGTTGCGGCTGCAACAAAGCCGGCGCCCGATCAGCATACATGTCTGCAATCTCAGCACAGAGTTCCACTTCAAAAAGTGCTTCTTCCGTGCGCTTACCCATTTCTCGCGTAATAATCGCTGCCATTTCGTCAGCGTTATTGCGGAAATAGGCAGCAACTGCATGTAATGTTGCTGCACGCGTTGCTGGATTGACGTTCCGCTCCTGCTTGTAAAAAGCGTGCCCAGTTGCCAACATCTCGCTAATTTGCGTTGGTGTGGTATTTGAGTAAGTTTTTTCTAAGGTATTCGTGTTCGGATCAATGGTCTGATAAGCCATAATTGAAAACGCTCCCTTCATATACTTACTTAATCATAGCTTATTCACGCCTCATATGCCAACTTTAGCAAATTAATTTACTGGCTTTTAATAACGTCCACACAGCAATTGGTCTATATCTTTTGATACATCGGATCAAAAAAAGACCCGCAGCGAGTGCGGATCTTCATGTCGTGCTAGATTCAGATTAGAAGTCTGAAGGGTTAACCTTGATGCCGGGTGCCATGGTAGCAGTCAGCGCCAAGCTCTTGATGTAAATCCCCTTCGTGCTTGCTGGACGAGCTTTCAAGACAATATCATTCATTGCTTTGAAGTTCTCAAGCAGCTTGTCAGCATCGAAGCTCTTCTTACCGATTGGGGCATGGATGATACCAGCCTTGTCAACACGGTAAGCAACCTGCCCAGCCTTGATGTCCTTAACTGCTTTAGCAGTGTCCATCGTAACTGTGCCAGTCTTAGGGTTTGGCATTAAGCCTTTTGGTCCAAGGACACGGCCTAAACGACCAACTTGAGCCATCATTGGCGGTGTTGCAACGGCAACGTCAAAGTCCAACCAGCCGTCTTGGATCTTCTGAACTAAGTCTTCAGCACCAACGATGTCAGCGCCTGCGTCTTCAGCAGCCTTGGCTTGGTCGCCTTGTGCAAAAACGATCACCTTAGCAGTTTTACCAGTTCCGTTTGGCAGCACAACGGCGCCACGAATCTGCTGATCAGCCTGCTTTGGATCAACGTTCAAGCGATAAGCAACTTCAACGGTTTCATCGAACTTAGCAAAGTCGATTTTCTTAAGCAAGTCCACCGCTTCTTCAGGGGTGTACTGCTTGGTCGGGTCAACGGCCTTAGCAGCCTCTAAATACTTTTTACCTTTTTTAGCCATTCTGGGTTTTCCTCCTTGCAAATGTGGTCACTGGGAGATAAGTTTTTCTCCCTTCCACCTGATTCGCTCAGCTTTCACTGAGAATCCGAACAGTGCGTCTTAGCCTTCGACTTCGAAGCCCATGGAACGAGCTGTTCCTTCAACCATGCGCATAGCCGCTTCAACATCGGCAGCGTTAAGGTCTTGCATCTTTGTTTCGGCGATTTCCTTGACCTGATCCTTGGTTACCTTAGCAACCTTTTTGGTGTTTGGTTCGCCGGAACCGTGTTCAACACCAGCAGCCTTCTTCAAAAGAACAGCAGCCGGTGGGGTCTTGGTGACGAAATCGAATGAACGATCTTCGTACACAGTGATCACAACTGGGATAATCATGCCGGCCTGATCAGCCGTACGTGCATTGAAATCCTTAGTGAACCCCATAATATTGATACCGGCTTGCCCAAGAGCAGGGCCAACCGGAGGAGCTGGGGTTGCTTTCCCAGCAGGAATTTGGAGTTTGACAATGTTTGCTACTTTTTTAGCCACGAGACATACCTCCTTAAGTCCGTGATGTGGTTATGATGGCCAGAAGTTTTGACCTCCCACGCGTATGCTGAAAACATACTTGAATAGATTATCATTTTACGGGGTAAAACACAAGTTAAACTCGTAAAAGCACGTGAACCAGTAGGACTCACATTCCAACGATAACAAACACATTCTTGTTAATAATTCTATTTTGTGCGGTTTGTTTCCGACATTCCGAGCGGCCACATAGCGGCGAGGGCTGGCGACCGCGAAGCTAGAGCTGTAGGCACATTTTTGAACTCGCGTACGTTCACAGCCATGGCCGTCCACGTTTGAGGTAACCCGCTTTTGCCCATTCGACCATCCCCAGATAGACTAAGACAATGATGACGGCGCCTGGCCAGTAAGCTGCTGGGAGGATGCCGAAGTCGAAGGCTTTGTGGAGCGGGGATAGGATCAGGAAGAGGCCGACTAATAGCGCCATCATAGTGGAGAGAATCACGATAGCTGAGGCTGGGGCGCGCCAGAATGGTACTTTACGGGTACGCAGGACATGAATGACCAATGATTGTGTGCAGAGTCCAACCACAAACCAACCTGCCTGAAACATGTGTTCTGCAGGTAAACTCGCGGCATGTGCGCCAACGCCCAGTCCGAACCATAAGAACAGGAAGGTGGTAATATCGAAAATCGAGCTTAGTGGTCCAAACGTCAGGGCATAGCGCAGTAGACCATCGGCCCGCCATGGTGTCGGCTTCGCGAGCGTGTCATCATCGACATTGTCCCAAGGAATGGTCATTTGCGAGGTGTCATAAATCAGGTTTTGAAGCAACAGTTGGATGGACAGCATAGGCAAAAATGGCAAGAAAATGCTGGCAATAAGTACGGAAAACGCGTTCCCAAAGTTAGATGCGATCGTCATTTTAATGTACTTCATGGCATTAGCATAAACGCGACGACCCTCAACAATACCGTCTTCCAACACCAGCAGACTCTTTTCAAGCAAAATAATGCCACTGACATCCTTGGTAATATCCGCCGCGGTATCGACGCTGATACCGACATCGGCTTCACGCAAAGCGGCGGTGTCATTGATGCCGTCACCCATATACCCTACCGTATGCCCAGCCCCTTGAGTTGTCTTGATGATGCGGGCTTTCTGCATCGGACTCAGTTTCACGAAAAGATCAGTGGTTTCAACAGCTTCGAGCAAATCATTATCGGTCATGGCATCCACTTCATTGCCGCTGATCACTGCTTGCTCAGGAATCCCGACTTCTTCGGCTACGTGTTGCGTGATGATCGCATTGTCACCTGTCAGCACTTTCACCCGAACACCATGGGCATGCAGCAAGCTGACCGCTTCTTTGGCGTCTGGCTTGGCGGGATCGAGAAAGCCTAAAAAGCCTGCCATGACCATATGTTGCTCATCATCAGTCGTGTAAATGCGTTGTTCATGGACATCCGTACGATAGGCAACCACAATCATGCGCATGCCTTGCCCACTCATCATGGCATTGGTTTGTTCAAGCTGACGTTTGCGTTCGTCAGTCAACGGTAGGATCTCACCATGAAGCTGAACCTGATCACAGACCGCCAACATTTCTTCAAAGGCACCTTTTGTGATCATCCATTGGTGGTCCTGATTGGCTACCACCACTGTCAGTCGCCGGCGTTCAAAATCAAACGGAATTTCATCAATTTTTTCTAATCCCGCTGGCAAGTCCACAATTTCGTCGTGATGTTCTTTCACATAATCAACCACGGCTGTATCCATGAGATTGTGCCAACCGGTTTGATAATTAGCATTCATATAAGCCAACCGCAGCACTGCTGGATCGGTTTTGCCGGTGGCATCCACATACCGCATCACCACAACCCGGTCCTCAGTGATCGTGCCAGTTTTATCGGTAAAAAGCGTATCAATGGCGCCCAAATTTTGAATGGCATGTAATCGTTTAACGATTACTTTCCGCTTCGACATCGCCAAGGCGCCTTTTGCTAAGTTGCTGTTGACAATCATTGGTAACATTTCCGGCGTGAGTCCAACGGCCACTGCTATTGCGAAGAAGAAAGCTTGTGACCAATCCTGCTTCGTCACGCCATTGATGACAAATACGACTGGTACGAGCACGAGCATCATCCCGATCAACAACCGACTGATGGCTCGCATACCGCGCTCAAAACTGGTCGGATCCGTTTTGCCGCTAATCTGACTGGCCATATCACCAAAGTACGTCGCATCCCCAGTCTTCAAAATAACTGCAGTCCCAGAACCGGAAATAACGTCTGTGCCCATAAAAACTAAATTAGGATAGTCAAAGACACTAATATCAGCATCCTGTTCGTAGACTTCAGCACGCTTTTCCACTGGCATCGCTTCGCCGGTGAACGAAGACTGGTTAATAAATAGATCGTGGGTGGCCACTAAATAGGCATCGGCCGGGATCATATCCCCAGTGGCAAGCTGGACGACATCCCCTGGCACGACGTCATCCATCGGCCGTTCCTGCGTCTGACCATCACGCGTCACCGCTGTTGTGTTCGCAATCAAGGCAGCCAAGGCATGGCTAGCTTTTTGAGAGCGGTATTCTTGCCAAAAATGAATCGTCACCGACAGCACAATCATCAGACTCATCATCATCGCGCCATCATAGTCAGCTGTCGCAGTCGATACTGCCACCAAAAAGACCAACACCCAGACAAACGGTTCATTAAAAGCCGAAAGTAAAATCAAATACCATGGGCGCGGATGTTGGGTCACAACAGTATTCGCGCCGACTGCTTCTAAGCGATCCGCAGCTTCGGTACTGCTCAAACCATCTGGATTGGTTTTCAATGCTTGGTAGACTGCTTGATCGCTCATTTGACTGTAGCGCGTCAATGCTGCCGTTTTTTCTTGGGTCGAGGCGCCATGCCCCGACATCGTCTTCTTTAGCATGCTTATTCTCCTATAAGATACGCTGGCAGGCCAAGAAACCGCCACCATGAGGACAATAGAAAAATGAGCTTGATACACCCATTCTTTCCGTGATCATGTATGATGAGGTTGTTGAACGTGCTAGCATATGCGCTTAAGTATCCCCCAAACGTGTAGGCGTGCGGGCAATTAACTTTAACAAAAGGTTACCGTGAATGTAAGATAGTTGTCAAAGATAACCATAGTAAGGAAAGCCTAAAAATTTTTAAAGGGGAGGTTCATGATGCAAAAATCTGCACTTGATCAAGCCGCTGCTATTCGTGCCGGGGTGCTGTCTCCAGAAGAATTGATTGATAGTACTCGTGAGAAAGTGACGGCATTAAACCCAGCGCTCAATGCCATTACCTGGACCCGTTTTGAAGCAGCCAAGCAGGACGCCAATCAACTGGAAGATCACGGTCAACCTTTTTTCGGCGTGCCGTTGATCCTTAAAGGCTTGGGTCAAGACTTTGCTGGCGCTCCAGCAACTTTTGGCAGTCGCTTCTTCGCCAAAGCCAAGTCCGAACACACCAATAACTTTGTTAAGGCCTTGCAACGGCTAGGCTTCATCATCGTTGGTCAAAGTAATGTACCGGAATTTGGTTTTAAAAACATCACAGATGCAGAACTTTATGGCCCCGCCCGTAATCCGTGGAACCGCGACTATTCGCCAGGTGGCTCTTCCGGTGGCGCAGCAGCAGTTGTGGCTTCAGGTATTAGTCCGCTGGCAACCGGTTCTGATGGTGGCGGTTCGATCCGCATTCCCGCTTCTTTTTCCGGCTTGATCGGTTTGAAGCCATCCCGTGGCCGCGTGCCAACCGGACCTGGTGAGTGGCGTGGCTGGCAAGGAGCATCCATCAACTTCGCCTTGACGAAAACCACGGCCGATACAGCAGCGCTACTTCGTGGGCTTGCCACAACCCAGCTAGCTGCTCCTTTCATCGCGCCCCCATTACGCTTAGATCTCGTTGGCGATACACGACCACTGAAGATTGCTTACACCACAACATCGCCTGTTGGCACCCCTGTCAGTGACACCGCTGTTAAAGCCGTCGAAACCGCGGCGGATGCGTTGCGAGCAGCAGGACACCAAGTCGTTGCGGCTGCCCCTGATGTTGACGGTACTGCTTTAATGAAGGCGTACTACATGATGAACGGCGGCGAAACTGCGGCCATGTTTCAGGCATTTGCCGCCCAAACTGGCAAGCAGCCCACCGCTGCCGACATGGAGTTGATAACTTGGGTGATCTATCAGGCGGGCTTGCACACCTCTGCAGCCGACTACAGTCTTTCACTTGGTGCTTGGGATCGCGCAGCAGAAGCATACAGCCATTTTCATGAGAGCTACGACTTGCTGCTGAGTCCAACAACAGCCAAAACAGCGCCCCGCATCGATGCCGTTTTACAATCGCCGGCCATCGTTGTTAAAATGCAACACGCCGCTGAGCTGGCACCGCAGGAACAGCAAGATTTGATTTGGGATCTTTTTGAACCCAGTCTTGAATATTCGCCATTCACGCAACAAGCCAATCTAACCGGTGCGCCCGCAATCAGCTTGCCGACCGCCATCTCACCTGAAGGCTTACCACTGGGCATCCAATTCACCGCCGCCAAAGGCCGTGAAGATCAGCTCCTGCGCATCGGCTACTGGTTTGAACAACAAGGCTTGTTGAAAATGTTACCTGCATCGCTAAAGGAGAAGATCTAATGGGCTCACTTGCTGAATGGTACCAACGCATTCCCACGCCTGATGATTTAACCCGAGTCGAATCACTTTTTGCTAACATTCAGGCACAATTCCCGCAACTCAAGCTCGAATTCAAGTGGAATCAGCCCATGTTCACTGACCATGGTACGTTTATTATGGGCTTTAATCCGTCCAAAAAGCACCTTGCTGTGGCCATCGAGCCGCAAACCATGACGCATTTCATCCCGCAAATCGACAAAGCCGGTTACGACCATAGCCAAATCATTCGCTTCCCATGGCACAAACCACTAGACGAGCAGTTGATCCACGACCTCATCGCCTACACGATTGACCAAAAGAAAGATGCGACTACTTTTTGGCAGCGATAGGCGTGGCTTGATTTTTTGAGAACAAAAAGCCTTGAATCCGATAGTATCTAACGTTTGCTATCCTCGAATCAAGGCTTTTTATTTTGCACCTCACTTGCTTTTTACCTCATCCACTCCGGCTCTATAGTTCACGTACCGCGCCAGTGCGAACAGATAGTCGGACAAGCGATTGCTGTATTGTAAGATCACGGAATCAAGCGGTTGACTCTCAGCATCCAACTGATCCAATGATCGCTCAGCGCGGCGGGCTACTGCTCGACCATATTGCAAGGCCGCCGCCAGCGGATGGCCGCCAGGTAGCACAAAGGCCGTGATTTTCGGAACCGCCGCCATCATTTTATCGATCGCCGTTTCCAATCCCTGTACGTGATCTGCGGTAATCGTTTGATGCCGCGGCACCGCAACATCGGCTAACAGCTCGTACAATTCACGCTGCCGAGCTTCGAGGTCCTCAGCCAACCAATCAAAGTCTGGCGTGGCTTTAGCCTGCGAGGCAACATAGCCTAGCCATGAATCAAGCTCGTCTAAATCACCTAATGCGACAATCTGGGGAGAAAACTTTGGCACCCTTTTCCCGTTAATCTGTTTAGTGTCGCCATGGTCACCGACTTTTGTGTAAAGTTTCAAAATGTGCGCCTCCTCGATCAAAACGTTGCAAGCCCTGCCGTAAAATGGCGAGTACGATCGGGTAAAAAACTAGATTACCGATAGCATGATACGTGTCAAACGGTAACCCACTCACATAGTACGCCCAAAAGCCGAGACCATTCAAACTGCCAATCACCGCCATGCCTAAACTGACAATGAAGCCGTATAGATACCCTAGCAAGCCGGCAAGACCGATTTGCAGCCAAATTCGGCGGCGAATAACTGGCAAAATGGTTACCATAACAATCACAATCACCATGCAGCACGCATAAGCAACAATCTGCGGCAGTGTCCAGAGTCCAAAGCCAAGAAATAAATTGGACACGATCAAGGTGCTCATGGTCAAACTGAAGCCCCAGCGAAAGCCGAGCAACAGCGTGACAATCATTAAAATATCCGTGACAGGCTGCACATTCGGAATAGGAACTTTAACAATCCGCAAAACCGTACATAAAGCGGTCAATAGACCAAGCAAAGCCACCGCCCGAACAGGCGATGGCTTTGTTGCTGATAGCTGCGGCTTCATTTGGTGACACTCAGGTCAAACACCACTTTATCGTGATTCTTGACCGGTTGTTCTGTCGCTCCTTTTTGGGCCATCTTGCCATTAATCGTGTAGAGCCAGTAAGTCTTTTTGGCAACATTTTGCTTTTTGCCAGCAATTTCGGTAATAAAACCTTTAGAAGCCTTCACTGTCCAGCCTTTTTTCAAGCCAGTCATGACAACCGACTTTTTAGGCTGCTCAATCGTTTTCTTGGCAAAAGCCTTGCCATTTTGTTTCAACTGATAAGTCACTACAATCTGGTTAGACTTGCTGCTGCTTTTGGCCGCATTTCCAGAACTGCTGCACCCTGCCAGCACAAACATCGCAACGAAAAAGACCACTAATGAACGTAAAACTTTTTTCAAAATAAACTCCTCCACACTTTTTTATTTAATTGGGCAAGCGCCACCGGCACAATCGGTTTGATCAACGAGCTCAAGGTCCTTTTGATCATGATCCGCGTTTTGAACCGCAAAGACAGCTGCAACGGAACCATGAATTGCGGCACACTTTTGCTTGTAAGTTTTGACATCAATGGGTTCCTTAGGTGCCTGTTTGAAACCAGCACCTACGTAGGGCAACATCGACGTCGACTTAATGACATGGCGATACTGGGAAAGCAAACCAGCAATTTGATCGGCTTCTTTTGGTTGGAAGGTGACCGTGCAACTGACCGCGTTGTCAGACCAGTACGTCTGCAAAAATGCTTGCGTGGCAATCTGTTCAGCAATTGACACCGTTCCGGCTGAGGCAAAGGCAGGATCATCAGCGTGGGCGGCGCGAATTGGGAATTCAACCACCATCGTGCCTTTCGTGTAAACATCTGGTTCAATGTGATAACCGCATGCCTGCAGAGCTGGTAACAACGGATCGTTGCCTTGGAACCGAATGCGCTGAATCAGATAACCAGCATAATGGAAATGCATCCCTTCTGAAACGCCGGCAAGTTTCGCCACAGTCCCTGAAGGTTTAACCGTTGTATGTTTTCGCGACGGTTCGCAGCCCAAAGCATCTGAGTAAGCCTGATCGGCATCGACCACAGTGTGATACAAACCATCAACGGCTTGTTTAATTTCCGGATCGTAAATCGGTTTCTGGACCATTTTGCCAGTTTGCGGATCAACGACTGACTCAAACCCGCTCACAACCCGCCGGCCAAAGTCATTCAGGAACCAGTCTTGAATACCAGACATGGAAACACCGATACGCCGATTCTTCTTGATGATATCACGCGAAACCTGCCAGTCATAATGACTAAAGGTCACCCGCTTGGCGAATCGTGCTGCCAATGTGAAGGCCTGTTTCAGCTTCCATCCTTGCTCAACTGCAACAACTGGAAAGACTTCAAACAGATTGCAAGGTTCTCCATTGGCCAAGGAAATCTCACCGCAAGGGTTGGTACCCTCAACATCAGGATCGTTTTCCGCATTTTCGCCATCAGCAATCCGACCAAACCGCCGTGACAGTTCAAGATTCACAATCCCGGGTTCGCCATTTTTGGCAATGGCGTGAGCAACCGGCGAGTAAGCATCGAATTGTGTATTGATCGCAACACTATTGTTCGACGCCCAACGATGATGATAAAGCTGCTTTTGATCCTGCTTCATCGTGATAAAATCGTCATCGTCTGCTGAGCCGAGTGACATTTCAGCGGAGCGCCGAACATTGCCAGCAACGACTGTTTTACCGATCAAATTACCAATATCAGTCGCATCCACCGCCGTCAAGTGTTGGCCAACGCGAGCATTGAGCAACTTGTTGATATCCAATAACATCTCAATCAATGGCATCGGTCCAGAGGCCGTACCGCCAAAACCGTGAATTCGTGCACCCTTTGGCCGAATGTTGGTGATATCTAAAACCAGTTTTGTCTGACCGCTTGGATTAGTCGCGGCAAAATGATGGTCGATCACTTTCGCGTTGGCTAACACCCAACCTTCTCGCGTATCTGGCAAGGCACAATGATCAGCCTGTTCACCGGCATGTGCTTTTTCCCACTCGTCACGGTCAACCGCACCCATTTTCAAAGAATCAGCATAACTCGCGCTATTGCGGCCAATCACAACCGTCAACTCAAGCTTGGTCGCAACAGGTGGCAGCTTTGCAATATTATCCTTTGTCACCGAAAACCCAACGCCGCCGCCTTTCATCAGTTCATCAAACATAAAGGAGTATGGCATCGACACAGCCGGCTGCGAGACGGGATAATCTTCAGGCACAATGTGTGATTGGCCATAAGGTTGCGGGCGAATGGCGATGAACCAGCAATTGTTCAAGGCATCGCCATTGCGCTTTTGATAATCTGTTCCGGAAATCCACAAATTACGGCCTGAAGGTGTGCCCGCCAAACCATAAATCAGTTTAAAAAGATTCCGTGCTTCTTTTTGCAATGTTTCAACGACCTTGGGATCAGGATTCGCTGTATGTAGGCGCGGATCAAGGTTAATGTTACCTTCAACCACGCGCTTGACGGTTTCGTCCCAGTTTTCAGTGCGTTGAGCATCTGGCAGCCACCGAGCATAAGTACGTTTATAAGTGACCCAGCCAAGTTCACCCCAATGTGGTTTTATTTCTTTTTTAACCTCGGCAATAAAAGCTGGTGCCAAGGTGATTGGTTTCGTCATAACTTGCATATCCGTACCTCCCGTATACAAGATATGGTATATCCCCATAGAGCTTATATCAAGATATAGATTTAACAATAACAACTGGTTAGATGACGGTAACTGGTGGCCGACAGTGCGTTCGCCTTTTCCAGAAAATTCTGAGCAAATTAAAAAATCGTCAGAGCAAAAACGTCTCCGACGATTCCTATGTGTTCAAGTTAGAAAACCGGACCAACATATGGTCGAACCAGCACATGTGCTAAATCTAGCGTCTTGAGCTCGGCAATTTCTTGAACGAAACAAGTGATCGATCCAGCTAACATCAGGTTCATTGGCATCTTGCCAACTTGAACGGCGACGATCGGCATATGATGCGCATAGGCGTACCCGATTTCAAAAGCCGTGCCAGGATCAGGCGTATCGCCAACATAATCTAGGATAGCCACCATGGTTGTCGCCTGATGCAAGACTTGAATGTCTTCACCAAAGACCTGACGCTGCCAGCCTGGTGAGTTTTCTTCCAATTTAGCTTTATTAGTATCATCGCGGGGTGAGAAAACACCGGTCACCGACTTGTTGACCTGCAATGCTGCCAAGACTTGATCAAGTCGCTTTGTTTGAGCCGCATCAAAGAATGGTGCGGCGACATAGATTTGTGCCATTTAGTTTCCTCCCACTTTTGTGACGTGACCAGCAGCACTAAAAATCACGCTGCCGCTGCCATAAATATTCAACAATGTCGTGATCGACAAGCCGATTTTCATGCAACAGGCTGTGTGCAGCCCGCGGGCCGCGGATCACGACCTCGGTATAATCTTTGATGCGGTCTTTGACCAAATAGCGAATTGCAAAACTGCTGTTGATCGCCACTTCACCATCATGGCGGCCGCCAATTAGTAAATCACCAGCGATATTCAGCCACCGCAGATTTGCCGGTAAATTACCAATTGTCTTTTGAAACTGTTGATAAATCGGTGCAGCATGTTCCGGCCCGGTGCGGGTCAACCGCCAATTTAAGATTGGTGATCGTTGCGCCACCTCTAAATCATTCATCGGCGCAGCAATCGTGACTAGATTGGCGACAGGCACTGTCGGCTTGCTCAAAAGATATAAGACAGCTGTGACACCACCCATCGAATGGCCGACAATGTTCACCTCTGCAAACGCCTGTTGCGTTTGCAACGCTGCGATTACCTTTTCCAAGCCATGCAACTGAGCTGCTGGACGCACCGCCTTATCTGTGAACAACACTTGGACTGCTGCATGATGATTTAGGTTAAGCTGCCCACGCAAATGCACCTTGCCATCTGGCGCAACAATCGCTACAACATCTTTGCTGAGTCCATAACGGCGCTGGAGCCGCCAGAGCATGTGCCCAAACGAATAGCGTGTGCCAAGGTGCCCAGGAATAAACAAAGTAGGTACCGGATCCATCACCAGCGGAACCGGTTGATACCCCGGCCGTGCCAGCAACAAATAATCTGCCAGACCGCCTACAACCACGACAAGACCAATGGCCGCAACGATCCAGAACCAGCCACTCATGAGCTAAGCCTACAGCTTGTCGACTTGATCGAAATCCAGTTCCGCGGTAACTTCGCGGTCGAACATTTCGGTGACAACTTTCAACTTCATCTTTTCCTTATCAACTGCCGTGACTTTACCGTGCATACCGGTGAAAGCACCATCAATAATCGTCACTGGTTCGCCAACATCGAATTCAACGTCATTGTGACGGGTACTCATACCCATAGAATGCAAAACATTGGCAACTTCTTCAGGCAATAGTGGTGCAGGCTTAGAGCCAGCGCCGTGAGACCCGACAAAGCCGGTCACACCCGGTGTGTTACGAACAACGAACCATGATTGATCAGTCATCACCATTTCAACCAACACGTAACCAGGGAAGGTCTTCTTCATTTCGATCTTCTCTTTACCATTCTTTTGTTCATGTTCTTCTTCTTCAGGCACAACCACACGGAAAATATAATCGTCCATGTTCATACTGCTCGTCCGCTGTTCAAGGTTGGTCTTCACCTTATTCTCGTAACCGGAATAAGTATGCAACACGTACCAGCGTTTTTCTGCCGATGTAACTGTTTCAGCCATAATGCGTCTCCTTTAAGTGTTTTGAGTCAAAATAAAAAACCGTCATCGAAGGCGGTTTTTGCACTGACAAGAGTATACCAAAAAATTGGCGGTTTGTCAGGTATCAGTATAGGAAGGCCTGAAAGATCATGTTAATGACCCAATCAACTGCCGCAAAATAAATGGCAAAGATAATGGAAGTCATGATGACGGTGAAGGTATCACGCCGCGTTTGCCGAGCAGTCGGCCAAGTGACGGCTTTCATTTCTGCGAAAACACTTTTGATAAATTTCATCATTCTGCTCCTTCCATGTTTACTTTGTCTCTTGATGGACCGTTACCCGGCCACAGTGTTTACAAAATTTTTTTAAGGTTAATCGTTCTGTTCGTTTTGGGTTTTCGGGAACAAAATAATTCCGTTGCCCACAAACCGAGCAAGCAAGTGCTACTTTCTTAGCTGTCATGATGTTCCCTCCAGTCACGTCCAATATCTTACCAAGATTATGGGGAGATGGCAAGCAGTGAGGGTGAGCCATAATTTCTTCGTAGGACTTGGGCTTCATTCAATTCCGAATAATCGTAGGATGATCCTAGGCGAAAAGTTTTCTTGCCGTGCCAAGGCAAAGCAATCAATAATCCATGAGAAGTCAAAAAAGAATACCCAACCACAGCGTCAGCAACAACGTACCACCAACAGTTAATAATGATTGAATCGTGAAAATAAAGGTTTTATCTTTACTTGGCTTGCTTGTGTAACGGCGAGTATTGTTGCGTACTAGCGGCCAAGTTGCTAGCACTAGCAGGCTCCAAAATGGTAACGCGCGGGTTAGGACACCTAGAATCAGTGCAGCGAAAGTGATGAACGGGATGAGGCGGTACCATTGCAAGGCGCGTTTGCGGCCTAGGAAGTATGGCAAGGTGAAGCGCTGATTTTTGATATCTTGATCCATGTCGGCAATGTTGTCAGCAAACATCACGGCGGCATTTAGAATGATAACTGGCAAAGCCGCGAGTAAAAGTTGCAGGAGCCAGCCTAGATCAAATGAAAAGGTGAAGGTGCGCCGTCCCAACATCAAATTAAGCGGACTTGGGGCGGGCATGTTGATCAGCACAGCAATGATGAAAGTACCATAACCTTCCACAAAACCGGCTAACAACTCACCTAGGGGCAGGCGGGACAAAGGAACCGGGCCAAAGGTATACAGAATAGCCACACCAACACCAATCGCGCCGATCACGAGCAGACTAAGGTTGGTGCGCATGACCAAAATGATGCCTAATATCACACTCACCAGCAAAATCACGATGGTCAAGGCGAGCATCCCCCACGGTGACAGGTGCTCACGGCCAATAATATTTTGCCGTTGCTGATAGCTTTGATCTTTGGCTTTAAAATAATCCTGAACATTGTTAAAACCAGTCACAAACAAGGCAATCGCTAACTGCGCAAGCCCATAGATCAGGCTATTGACCCATGAAAATTGCTGAAATGCCCAGCCTGCATAGCTAATGCCCAGCACAAATGGCAACATGCTAGCCGCCTTAGCGGGTAATCGAATAAATTCCAGAAAAAGTGGCCAAGTTAACCGATGATATGGTTCGCTCATAGGATCGCCCCCATTCCCAAGCCCAAGACCAGTAAACCATTTTCAATAACGAGATTGATGACCGCAGTATGAAAAGTACGCTGTTTGCTGGGGTCACGAATGAATCGGTGGACATTTTTGATCACAAGCGGCCAAGCAAGTTCTATCACCAACGTCCAAGCTGGCAATGCACCAAAAATGACGCCAAAAATAATGGCTAAAAACCCAACATACGCCAGCAGCGCATACACGCGTGGCGACCACCAGCTACCCAAATACATCGGCAAAGTGTGCCGGTGATTACGCTGGTCCTCATCAAGATCCGACATGTTATTGGCTAACATAATATTAGCAATGGTTGCCATAGGCGTCACGCAAGCCAGCCCTAATGCAATGATGGCAATAAAGTCACCGCGCAAGACAACATTCGGCCACCCAAGATCCAGTGCCAGCAATCGACCCGGTGCAATATTGACATACGTGGCAATCACTGGAATGCCCAGTCCCATAACGATACCAGAGAAGATTTCACCAAGCGGCAGCCGTGACAACGGTAACGGTCCCCATGTATACAAAATGCCAATGGCAAAACAGGCCATGCCCATCAATAATAGTAGCCAATCTGTCCGCCAAACCAGCACCAAGCCGATCAATGAGGCGACAATCAGCATACCGATAATCATTTTTTCTACCAGCTTGGGTGCTAAATTTGCCCGGCCAATGACATTGGTGGTTGTTTGATAATGTGCATCTTTAGCCTTACGATAATCCATCAAATTGTTAAGTGCAGTGGTCATCATGTCAAAAAGCAGCATCGCCATAAAAAACAGGATCGTATTCACGGCATTAAAAGTGTGAAAATACGTCACCGCAAATAAAGTGCCAATCGCAAACGGCAAGATACTCGCAAGTTTCGTGCGAATTTCAACGAGCTCAAAAAATACCGACAACGGCATAAACTACCCCCTTATTTTTTTAACGTCGCAAGTGTATAGCCTGAATCCTTCAAAAGCTTAAACTTGTCCTTCAACCCTGAGCTGACATAAACCTTTTTATCTTTCGTAATAAAAATAGCATCGGCATACTTCAGCTTTTCAATATAGGCCATCCCACCAGCTAAGCCCTTGTCAAATGTTGCGGTTGACAAGGCATCGCCATCGACACTCTTTTTGGTCACAATGGAAACGCCCATTAAGTTATTGTCGAACGGATAGCCGGTTTTAGGATTCATCAAATGCATATAGATTTTCCCATCGACCTTGAGATACCGTTCATAAATACCAGAGGTCACGACCGTCATGTTGCTAGCTGGCAGTGTGCCGATAGCGGTCCCGCGTGGCTTCTTCGGATCTTGAATGCCGACGTTCCAATCTTTTTTCACGTTCTTTGGGCTCTTGCCCATCACATAAATATTACCGCCCAAGTCGATGATCGCAGTGGTCACTTTCTTGGCCTTGAGGGTTTTAACAACTTCATCCGTAATAAACCCTTTTGCAATCCCGCCGAGATCAATCGCCATGCCCTTTTTCTTGAGATAAACGGTTTGCTTCTTGGCATTCAAAACCACATCCGGATAATGCACCAAAGGCAGACGCTCATCAATTTCACTTTGTGCTGGCTTTCGAGCATCCGCAAAGCCTATGTGCCAGAGACTGGTAATCGGACCGATTGCCAAATCAAAAGCACCCTCGGAATTTTCGCTGTAATGTTTGGCAGCAGCGATGACACGATAAACACTGGGGGTCACGTGCACAGGTTTGATGCCAGCATTTTTGTTAACCGCATCCACCTCTGACCCTTTTTGATTGACCGTCAACTCATCAGCCAATTGTTGGACGCGGGCAAACGCCGCATCCAAAGCACCTTGCTTGTCCTTGTCATAGATTTTCACCGTCACCACGGTTCCCATCAGAAACTGGGTATCCGAATACGGATCGCCTTCGACTAACGTGCGCTTTGCTGCCGTTTTGCCGGCACAGGCCGTTGCGACTAATGCCAGTAACATCAGCAGAACGACTACAAATCGTTTCTTCATCATTTTCCTCCAAACGTCCGCAGACTTTGAAACCTGCTCGCGCTCTGTCATTATATAGGGACTTTGCGGCATAAGAAAAGAACCTGTTCAAAAAAGTTCTGAACAAGTTCTTACTTGGTTGAGCAATCGTACTAGACCGATTGCATCACCGAACGTCACAAAAGTGTGACATCACATTAGTTGTTATAAACAATATTGTCGACTTCAATCTTGTTAGTGTTGCCATTTTGAGCAGCATTGACAAGTTGGTCAGCATACAAGATGAAGGTATCGGAACTGTGGGTCGCACCGGAAACAACATCAACCTTGGCTGGTGACTGTTTAGCAACCAGTGACTTATTCAGTTCAGGAATGTATTCCTTAGGGCCGACTTTGTTGACCTTCTTCATATTTGCTTCGTACTTCGTATCAAGCGTCTTGGACTTGCCATCTTTGTTGATGTTGTCGTAGTTGCTCTCTGTGATCTTGCCATCCTTAACTGTGATGGAGAAGGTGACACGATAACCGTTGAAGTAGTTCTTTTCTTCAAGTGTGTAGGTCCCGTCCTGCATCTTGCCGGTGTTGTTAACTTCGATTGTCTTTGTATCGCCAGCTTGTGCAGCTTGGATCAATTGCTGTGCATAGTTCTTAAAGGTCATACTGGAATCAGTCGCACCAGAGATAACATCAATAGCGCCAACGTTGGTTCCATTCTTTTGGAAGGACTTGTTCAATTCTGGGATGTATTCCTTCGGGCCAACTTTAACCTTAGCCTTCATTGCCTTTTCATAAGCGGCATCCTTCGTCTTGGACTTGCCGTCTTTGTCGACGTAATCATATTTAGTAGAAGTAATCTTGCCATCTTTAACGGTCATCGCCATTTGTACTTTATAGCCATGATCATAGCCGGTTTCATCCAACTTATAGGTGCCATCTTTCAGTGCACCGCCAGCAACCTGTTTCTGTGATGATGATTTCTTAACCACTTTGCTGCTAGATGCTTTACTGCTTGTTGAATTTTTACTGCTGGAACTACTGCTGCCACATGCACTTAAAACTAAAGCAGACAGTGCAACAACGGCTGTCCCCGTCACAACTTTACTTAACTTCATGACATTTACCCCTTTTGCAGTTAGTTACTGCGATATTGTGTTTTCAATCACATAATTAGTTTAGCTAGTCACTTAGAAAAAATCAACTTATTACGGGTATTATAAGCGCTTTCTCATTTTCTAATATCGCGACGTAGACCGGATTTCTGTGTTTTTTTACACAAAAATGTTCGGATTTAGAAAAAGACGTCCGGAACGTTAGACATTAAGTAAAATTAAAGGCTATAATGGCTTAGACACATACTTGTGAATAGTATGGTAAAGCAAATGGTAAGGAGTGTTATGCATGGCGAAAACCAATATCGTCGTGGTTGGCGCGGGGTTTGCCGGGGTATATGCGACAAAGCACCTGGCCAAGCACTACAAACGCAATAAAGACGTGACGATCACGCTGATCGATCGCCACTCGTACTTCACCTATGTCACTGAGCTGCATGAAATCGCAGCGGATCGTGTTCCGGAAGATGCGATTCAATATGATTTGCAGCGCCTGTTCAACCGGCGTAAGAACGTCAAGGTTGTGACAGATAACGTGAGAGGCATTGATCGTGATAAGAAAGAAGTTGTCACGGAAAATGGCAGCTTCCCTTATGATTACGTGATCTTAGGCATCGGTTCGCAGCCAAATGACTTTGGCACACCGGGCGTTGCCGAACACGGTTTCACTTTGGGTAAGTGGGAAGACGCGATTCGGCTGAAGCGGCACATTGAAGATGTCGTTCGCCGCGGTTCTGAGGAACACGATCCAGCAAAACGCAAGGCATTGTTGTCCATTGTGATTGTTGGTTCCGGTTTTACTGGGACAGAAACAATCGGTGAACTGCGTGACTGGCGCGACACACTGGCAAAACAGTACAAACTTGATCCAAATGAAATCCAATTCAGCTTGATGGAAATGGCTCCGACCATTATGAACATGCTGGATCGTTCAGATGCCGATAAAGCTGAACGTTATATGGAAAAGCGTGGCATCAAGGTCATGAAGAACACTGGCGTTGTCGGTGTTCATGAAGACCATGTTGATTTGAAAGACGGCTCAACTTTCCCAACCTGCACCTTGGTATGGACGGCTGGGGTTAAGGCAACTGACCAAGCGAAGGACTTCGGTTTGAAGCAAGGCCGGGCTGGCCGGATCTTAGTAAAGAACAACATGGAATCCCAAGACGATCCAAGCATTTATGTTGTTGGGGATGTTTCCTTAGTTGATCAAGACGGTACTGGCAAAGGCCAACCGCAAATTGTTCAAGGTGCTGAAGCCACTGCGCTGACTGCTTTGACCAATATTGAAGCTAAGCTTGAAAACAAACAACAAGTTGAATACAAAGCGAACTATTCTGGCTTCATGGTCAGTCTCGGTTCTAAGTATGGCGTTGCTAACATCATGGGGTGGCTCCATCTTTCCGGCTTCTTTGCGATGTTGATGAAGCATTTGGTCAACATGCTCTACTTCATCCAAGTTTATTCCGGTTATTATTTATTCCAGTACTTCATGCACGAGTTCTTCCGGACACGTAACGGCCGTAACATGTTCCGCGGTCATCTGTCTCGGCAAGGCAACGTTTTGTGGACGCTTCCTGCCCGCCTCACGTTGGGTGCCATGTGGTTGATTGATTGCTGGCCAAAGATTCAAGGCAAGGAATCATGGTTCATTGATAAACTGCGTCTGCCGTTCACGTGGCTGCAGCCAGCCGCAACCAGTGGTGCTTCTGCTGCTGGTGCCGACGCAACCAGTGCAGCAACCGGCGCTGCTGCCGGTGCAGCAAAGGCAACGAAGACTGTCTTCTCACTGTCCTATCAGTATGGAAACGATCCAATGATGGTCTTTGAAAAGATGCCAAACTGGTACTACAGTATCACCAAGGCATTGATTCCAAATCAACAAGTCGCCTTCTTTATGCAAAAAGCCATGACCATCATGGAAATCTTGATTGGCCTTGCATTGGTTGCCGGCCTGTTCACATGGTTGACCTCTGCAGCAACTATCGCCTTTGTCGGTGTCTTCTGCTTAAGCGGTATGTTCTACTGGGTTAACATCTGGATGATTCCAATGGCGTTCGCCTGCATGAATGGTTCTGGCCGGGCATTTGGGCTTGATAAGTGGGTTGTCCCTTATCTCCAGAAAGTCTTCGGTAAATGGCGTTACGGCACACCGCGATCCTTGTACGGTACCGACACGCTTAAATAACTGTCTACACAAAAGGCTCTGGGTGGACTTACCTAGAGTCTTTTTTCAAGAGCGGGAAGCTGTTGTGACCATCTTTTCCGGCCATAACTGCTCCCCGTCCTTCGTGTTCAGGCGTAGCATAAAGTGCATGCCATGAACATGAACTTATCCAGCGGTTTAGATTGGAGCACCAGCATGAAACAGCCCAGCACATTCAAACGTTATCTCAAAATGATTCGGCCTTTCGATTGGATCATCGTTGGCGGTCTGTTCCTTGCGGCCTTCATTCCTTATGTCATCTTTGCGGTACACGAGAATCAGCAGCAACAAGCTGAACCACAACGTGTGCTCACAGCCGTCGTCACGCATGACGGCCATGAGGTTTACCGCAAACGACTGACTGGCCATACCGGCACCAGTCGTTTCACCTACCGCGCTAAAGACGGCGATTGGAACAAAATCGAAGTTAAAGATGCAGGTGTCGCAATCACAGAAGCTAACTGTCAAGATCAGGTCTGTGTCCGGCGCGGACGCATCACCAAGCCTGGGCAAACCATCGTCTGCTTGCCGCATAAACTGCTCATCGAAATTAAAGCAAACAAAGGCGGCGGAAGTACAGGGGGTATGGTGACTGAATGAGCACGTATAAAGCTGACCGTACCCGACAATATATTTATATTGCCCTACTCTGCGCCCAAGGGGTCATTATTGGCCTCCTTGAACGCATGATTCCGTTCCCGTTCGCCTTTGCACCTGGGGCCAAACTAGGCTTAGCAAACCTGATTACCATCATTTCTCTGTTCACGATGTCGATCCCCGACAGTTTTATCCTAATGTGTCTACGTCTCTTGCTCACCACCCTACTTGGCGGCACGCTTTCAACATTCCTTTACAGCGGCGCTGGTGCCGTCTTGTCTTGGTTTGGCATGCTGCTCATCAAACAATTAGGTGAAAAACGCGTCAGCATGATCGGCATCTCGGCAGCCGGCGGCATTTTGCACAATGTTGGCCAGCTTTTAGTGGCGTCGTTGATCGCCCAAAGCTGGACTGTCATGCTTTATCTGCCGGTACTTGCTTTTATGGGCATCCTTGCTGGCATCGCAGTCGGCATCGCAGCCAACTTTCTTTTTGAACACATCGATATCTTGCGGCGACTGCGCTACGACCGAACCAAGCGCCGCAAAAAAGGAGCTACACATGAAAATTCATCCCATGTGGCATGAATACCCAACGTTAGCGCCGGAGCTGGCTTCAGCGCTAGCCATGATCGAAAAACAGATCACGACCAACAACACACCGGTCGCCAAGGCAATCATGGAGATGATCAATGGCGGCGGCAAACTGTTGCGTCCCGCTTACTGTCTGCTTTTTTCACGGTTTCAAGACGTTGATCGCGAGAAGATGATCGCCTTGGCAGCGGCCATTGAAACCCTGCACACAGCGACCTTGATTCACGATGACATCATTGACAAATCGCCCACCCGCCGCAATCAGGTCACCATCCAGAAGCAATTCGGACCAGACACAGCGGTCTATGCCGGCGACTATCTTTTCGTTGTCTGCTTCAAGTTACTGTCGCATTATGCGTCAAGCTTACGCAGCATTCAGCAAGACAGCGGCAGCATGGAAAAGATTCTTAAAGGTGAACTGGATCAAATGGCCACCCGCTACCAAACCAAGATTACCATCGACGACTATCTTAAACAGGTTTCCGGTAAGACTGGCCAACTTTTCGCCCTCAGCTGCTTCATCGGTGCCTACGAAAGCGGCAGCAGTCCCACCTTTGCTAAAAACGCTGAAAAAATCGGCATGAACATTGGGATTGCTTTCCAACTATTAGATGACATCCTCGATTACACCAGTGATGACGACACTCTCGGTAAACCAGTGTGCGAAGATGTTCGCAGTGGCGTCTACTCTGCACCATTGATCCTGGCCATGCAACGCAATCGGCAAGCTTTCTTGCCACTGCTAGCAAAAAAAAATCAGATCACCGATGCGGAAATGAATGAACTGCGCCAGCTCGTCATCCACCATCAAGGCGTTGAGCAAGCTTACGCCATGGCCCAGAAACGAACTGAACAGGCCATCGCCGGTTTGCAAAAACTACCAGCAGGCGCTGCGCAGGATGATTTGATTCGCTTGACGCAGAGCTTGTTGAATCGGAAAGCTTAATTGAACTGGCGTGATTGTAGCTGACGGATCGTAATTCCTGTACTGGACTCGTAACTCATTAGAATCCGCGTAATCTAGTAAAGGTCTAAACTATAGAATCCTTTGCCGTGCCAAACTCCGCAATCTCCGGCCAGATGGGTGGCGACGCGAAGCTAGAGCGGTGACGGCGCTTCGAGCCCAAAGCCCGGTCTCGAAGTCGCCTAACAACATCAGCTCCAAGCCCGGTCGCTGTGTTGTTTGCACGGCTGAGCCCCATCTGGCCTACGATTGCTCCGCCTTGGCACTGACGTCTTTAAAGCTGTCTTAGTAATTTAAATTTATCCATGCAGAAACAAAAAAGGCACAGCCAAAAGTAGTTGCTCTTTGCTAGCAGCATACTTTTGACTGTGCCTTTTTAATTTTGTTGGATGAATGGCTCGCCGTCAGCCATTTTCCCCATACTTAAGATAAAGCCCTTCGCCATTGGTCACTTATCCAAACGGTGGCTGGCAGCGCGATCACATACACGACCAAATCAAATGAGGTAAAGTGCGTGTCATAGAGCGTAAAAAGATAAACGCTCGTTACCCCAAGTAATATTAGTTTGTGCTGCCAAAACCATCGAAGGGTTTTTCTTCATGAGTGAACCTCATTTTGACTGTCTGACTCGCTTTGGTTATCTATGAAACCGATAACCATCACCGTTTGACATTATTGATTGTCGCCGTCGTGCTTTTCTCGTTGTGCCATAAAATAGGTGTAAGCAACCTGCAACGCCCAGATAATGGTTAGAAATACAGCCAAGATCACCGTTATGAAAACACTGCCTGATGTCCATGCAATCAATGCAATGGCCAGCACCCCAAAAGGAAACATCCACAAGGTCCGACGAAGCTTGCCACGATAACTCATCGCCCAGTAATTGAAGCCTCATCCTTATTTTTATTTTCCACTAGTGAACCCCCTCTCGCTGAAAAGATCGGTTACAAATAAGAGCTTTTGCTAAAATTTGCTCTCAGCATAGCATGATTGATTTTTACAGACAACTTTTGATTTACACTAGTAGCAAAAAGACAAGACGCCTCAGCCTTCAATAGGCCGTACGCCTTGCCTTTATATCAATTCCATCACTTATGGGTCTGCGCTGCGACTTCTTTGCCAAACTCGGTTTGATCAAAATGATCGATGATGTCCTTAAGCTCAGCGTATCGCAGACTGGCGCCGAACAATGGACTACCTGGTTCGGTCATGATGCCGTCTGCCAAGTTATTGTGCACAACGGTATCAAATCCCATATGATCGACAAAAGCTGCCACAGTAGCGACTGCCTCTGGATCGTTGCCGGTCACAAATAGTGCTTTGCGTTTAGGATCGCCTTTGGGCCGCGCCTCTTCTTGCAAATTGTGATAGCCCATATGATTGAATGCCTTGACGATCCTGGCATCTTTGAAATAGGTCTGAACTTGTTCACTGGAAGTCGTACTTGGGTCTAAGACTTCTTCGCGAATGCCATCTGTTTCCCACCAGTAGTTCATTGCATCAATCACCAACTTGCCCTTCAGCAAGTCGGCATCAATGTTCTTGTAACGACTGAGTGGAATTGCTAACAAGATAATGTCACTGTTAGCGACAACATCAGCATTTTCGGACGCAATTGCGCCAGGAACGAGTGTTTTAATGGTTAAGGCGATTTTTTTGACTGATCCCGAACCGGAAATACGTACCGTATAGCCGGCATCTAAAGCTAGACCAGCAAGGACAATGCCGACTTTTCCGGCACCGATGATACCGACGCGTTGAATAGCCATCATTTCACCGCCGCCTTTTCTGTCAGAATTTCTTTGACCCGCGGGATGACTTTCGTACCATACAGCTCAATCATTCGTTCGCGCTGTGCCGCCGTTTGATTACCAGCCCCGTAGACAAGATCAAACCGGCCGAGATCAAGCAAGTCAATGGTCGCCGCCATGCGTCGGGCCACGGTCTCTGGATCGCCCACGTAGAAAGAGCCGACCTTGGTTTCGCCTTCAAACTGTTCACGACTCATCGGCGCCCACCCACGCGTTAAGCCAATGCGATCAAAATTGGCTTTGATATTTTTAAACGCAACTTCAACGGCTTCGTCTTCGTCATCGGCAATGAAGCCGTGGGAATGGACAGCAATCGGAAATTCCGGTTTGCCGAGTTCCTTGGCCGCCGCGTGATATAACTCGATATACGGCTTGAACCGGCTCGCCTGACCACCGATGATTGCGATGATCACTTTGTAGCCAAAATTGACGGCACGAATCACCGATTCCGGCGAACCGCCGATGCCAATGTAAGTTTCGAGTTTGCCATTTTCGGTTTTAGGATAGACTTCCTGATTTTTCAAAGCAGCTCGGAATTTGCCCGACCAAGTAACCGCCTTTTCATTGCGCAAAGCATCATACAATCCCAATTTCTCGTTGAACAAGTCGTCATAATCGGTTAAATCATAGCCAAATAACGGGAAGGATTCAGTAAATGAACCCCGGCCCAACATGACTTGTGCTCGCCCATTGGACAGTGCATCCAAGGTCGCAAATCGCTCATAAACTCGTACAGGATCATCGGAACTCAGCACAGTCACTGCTGTTGCAAGTTTAACCTGTTTGGTGACCGCCGAAATAGCCGCCAAAACCGTTTCCGGGCTTGACACACTGTAATCTGGTCGATGATGCTCGCCAACACCAAAAACATCAATGCCCAAGTCGTCGGCCAGCTTCCCCTCGCGCACAATTTGCCGAATAGACGCTGCTGCAGTTTGCAAGCTGCCGTCTTCATTTGCCACGATGTCACCAAAAGTTTCCAGTCCAAATTGTAAATGCTCAATGTCTACCATCGAAAAGCCTCCCAACCGATAATACTTACTTTTTGTAAGTCAATGATATTATCATAGGCTTTTTTAAGATGCATGGCAACCTTTTGGAGGGTGACCAGTCACACGATCAAATATAGGATTAAGCCGGCTATAGAAAAGTGACTTCCAAGTTGAGGAGAAGCCTGCAGTCACCAAAGCAATGCGAACCAATACATCTCATTAATACCGGCATTTTCTCGTTTGATAAATCTCACCTGCGATACTGCTGTTAGCGTCTTGTCATCAACAAGAAGGCAACAACCCTAAACACGAATATACCGGCCTACTGGTTACGTTTCTGGCTCCCCAAATGATATTAAGAGCGCGCTCACAAGACGCGCTTTCCGTCTCCCTGCGGTATGCGTTTCGAATGCTTCAGATATCGGTAAAAACAAGTTTGACTCTATCTTCACAAGTCGTTCATTTCGTGATAGCTTATTGATTAATCAAGCAGTCTTCCATTGATCACAACGAAGGAGCAAATTCATGAATCTACCTCAACGGCAACATGGATTTTTGTTGACCCCCAATGCTAATCTGCATATGCGTCCCTTAACATACTGTCTTTTAAGTACACTTCTATTCGGGCTTCCCTTTAGTGCCTTCATGAGTATGCTCATCTCCTACAGAAGACTTTGGGCAGTTGTTTCAGTTGTCGTCATATGTCTCATGATCTTCCTTGCCAGCATTATTACAGTCATTTCAAACGCCAAAAAAGAGACTTTGCCAAGCCTCTTTAAAACAAAACGGCGATGGTTAATCCAATTACTAGGAGCCCTTGTAGAAGCTGCTTTGTTTCTCTTCATAAAATTTTTAACTAGCCAATGAAGCATCCCCTTGTACAAGATGAATATTCAATGGCTGAAATTGCTGGATCTTGATCCCGAAAGTTTGTTGGCTACTAATGTTTGATTGCAAAAAAAGACCCAGTAACTTCTCTTGTTCTGCTCATCCTGGCAGGACAAAATTGAAGTCCACTGTGTCTTTTTTTAATGTCATCAAATTTGAGAAGGCTGGGTCATCCTCATAGCTACTCTTTCGGCTTCGGCCGTCGCTCCAAATGCCGTCGCATTTTGTCTAGCAAGAATAGCTGGTCGTTGTTCCACGGACTGTTGCGCCGGGCGAGATGGGCGGCGTAATTTGCTGTGTCGTGGTTGAATTCTCGATCAGAGCGCTGGACTTCTTTGAGAAAATCGCGGGAGCTGATCCGCAAGGCGCCACGAGAGAAGACGGTCCATTGTTCAGCTTGGTCGCTAGTAACGACGACAAGTTGCACTAGCGGCGAGTTCATGTCCTGTGCGAGGCGTTCAATGTAACTATCAGCGGTTTCATCTTCTTTGGTGAAGACGACTTGCAGATCCCATTTTGCATAACTTTTACCAATACCGGGCACGTACATCGCATCGAAGACCACGATCATTTTAGCGTTTTCGTGGCTGCGATATTCTGCCAGAATGTCCAACAAGCGATCACGGGCCACATCAAAATGATCCTCAGCTTTGAGTTTTGCAAGTTCCGGCCAGTTGCCGATGACGTTATATCCGTCGACGATCATGATGTGTTCGCGCATTTATTTTCCCTCATGCCGACTGGCGAATGCCTGATACATCAGGATGCCCGCGGCCACACTTGCATTTAGACTTTGAACGTGGCCGACCATCGGAATCGCAATCATCGCATCCATTAACTTCGCAACGCCAGGCGAGATGCCCTTGCCTTCATTGCCGATCACCAACGCAGTACTGCCTTTTGCATCCCATTTTCGATAATCCTGACCGTCCATGGCAGTGCCAAAGACCCACATGCCGCGTTCTTTCAGCGTCTTAATGGTCTGGGCGAGATTCGTCACCCGCGCCACCGGTACATACTCAATCGCCCCTGTGCTGACTTTGGCAACGGCACTTGTCAGACCCACAGCGCGATGCTTCGGAATGATCACCCCGTGCACCCCGCTTGCATCTGCTGTCCGTAAAATGGAGCCCAAGTTGTGTGGATCTTCCAAGTTATCCAGCAACAGGAAAAACGGATCTTCGCCTTTATCAGCGGCATTTTTGAAAAGATCATCTAAGGTTGCATAGGCGTAAGGCGTCATTGCCAATAAGACCCCTTGGTGATTGCCTTGGTCACTCATCAAATCTAATTTTTGCTTAGGTGCCGTGCTCACTAAAATTTTCTTTTTTTGCGCCATGCCGACCAAATGCTGAATCGGTTCACTTTTCAGGTCGGTTTGGACGAACAATTTGTTGATGGTGGCAGCGGTGCCAGCTTTCAGCGCCGCCTCAACGGCATGGCGGCCAAAGATAAACTCATCTGGATCATGTTCAGTTGTTGCTTGCGGCTTTTTTGCCATGTCCCGTCTTCCCTTCTTCAACGTATTGGATACACCATGCTGCTAATTCAGCAACACGGTCATCGCGGCCGATCAAATGTAAGTAGCCGAACAGTGCCTCGAATCCTGTTGAAACTCGATAAGTCACCACATCGGTATTTTTCGCGTGCGTGTAGCTTTTGGCATTGCGCCCGTGCTTGAAAATGTCGGTTTCGTCGCTATCCAGCAGGTTGGCTTCCTCCATCCCAGCAATCAGCGCCGCTTGTGCCTTTGCGGACACAAAATCCTTGGCTGCCCGTTGCAGTGATGCCGGCCGAACTAAACCGCGCTTGAGTAAGTGTTCCCGAATATAAACTTCATAAACCGCGTCGCCCATGTAGGCTAACGCGATACCGTTCAATTGTTTTGGATCAAATGTCATTGTCTGCGCCACCGTGTTCCTTGAGGAGTGTCTTCCAAAATAATGCCTTGTGCGGCCAACTGATCACGAATTTGGTCGCTCTTAGCAAAGTCTTTCGCTGCCCGTGCCGCATCTCGAGCCTTCACCAAGGCATCAATGTCTGCATCCAGGTTCTTCTGATCAGCAAACACCACACCGAAGATTTGCAGCCAAGCATCGTATTCATTCAAAAGGTCATTGATACTTTCACTTTTGACCGTCTCTTCATTAGCATATTCATTAAGCAACTTTGCCAGATCGAATAAAACGGTGAGGCCATTTTGGACGTTGATATCATCATCCATGGCAGTCACGAAGCGATCCTTCAAGGTTTGCAGCTGCTTGGTAATTTGTGGATCAACGCCGGTTTCAGCCCCGCGACGACGATAGGTCAAATTCTCACGAGCAATTTTTAACCGATTGAGACTGTTGGCCGCATTTTTGAGGTTAGTTTCAGAATAGCGAATCGGCATCCGATATTGGGTACCCGCCATGAAAAAACGTAGAACTTGCGGATCAACTGTTTTGCGAATATCGTGCACAGTGATGAAGTTGCCAAGCGATTTGCTCATTTTCTCGTCGTCTTCACCAATCGTCACGAAGCCGTTATGCATCCAATACCGAACGAACTGCTTGTCGGTTTTAGCTTCGCTTTGGGCGATTTCATTCTCATGATGCGGAAATTCCAGATCCTGGCCGCCACCGTGAATGTCAAAAGTATCGCCTAACAGCTTGGTGCTCATGACTGAGCATTCAATGTGCCATCCTGGCCGTCCTTTGCCCCATGGTGACTCCCAACTGATCTCACCGGGTTTGGCGGCTTTCCACAAAGCAAAATCAATCGGATCTTCTTTTTTAGCTAATTCGTCTTGGGTAATATGTTGACTGGCACCTTCTTCAAGTTCATCCACATTCTGATGAGATAGCTCCCCATAATGTTTAAACTTGCGGGCCCGGTAATAAACATCGCCGTCAACAGCATAAGCGTATTCTTTGTCGATCAAATCCTGCACAAATTCAATAATATCCGGGATCATTTGACTGGCGCGAGGATGAGCCGTTGCCGGTTCGATCCCCAGCGCCGTCGTGTCTTCCATGAACGCATCAATAAACCGTTGCGCCAAGTCCAGCGGAGCTTCACCGGTTTTATGAGCAGCATTGATAATCTTGTCATCAACATCGGTGAAGTTCGAAACATAGGTTACTTTATATCCGCGATATTCAAAATACCGGCGGATGGTATCAAACGCGATAGCACTGCGCGCGTTACCGATGTGGATGTAATTGTAAACAGTCGGGCCGCAGACATACATCCGGATTTCTCCCGGGTGCAACGGCGTGAATGTCTCTTTTTTCCGGGACATTGTATTGTATAACGTTAACATCGGCTCATTTCCTTCCTGTAGCGTCTTAACTGCATTTTACAGGAAACGACCGTGATTATAAAGGAACGGGGCGGGCGATTGCAACATTCTGTGCCGTGCCAAACGCCGCAATCTCCGCCTTGGCACTACGACCGTAATGCTTAGCAGACTATCTATCAAAAAATAAAAAGGAATGATTTTCCTAAATACGGCAATCATTCCTTTTGGAGCTGCGCATGACGTTCCTGTTTTTCAGCAGCCTTAATCAATTTTCCGATTCGGATTCAGAATCCCCAACGGATCAAACAATCCTTTAATTTGATGCTGAATCTCATCAACATCAAAGCCTAATTCTTCATTGTTCCATTGGTTCTTGCTCATCCCCACCGCATGTTCACCGGAAATGGTGCCGCCGAGTGCCAATGCTTTGCGGAACATCAGACGAATGGCTTGGAGCGCTTCTTTGGGCGGTTCTTCCTCATCAGCCGGCCAGATGACGGTTGGATGCACATTACCATCGCCCGCATGACCTGCCGTGTAAATTTCGACATTTAAGTCCTGTGCGACTGACGCAATATAGTCCATCATTTCGGGCAGTTTAGACAACGGCACCGCCATGTCTTCCATAATATGTTGGCCGTTTGCGAAAACCGCCGGCAACATGTCCTGACGCAACTTGATAATCGCCGCTGCTTCTTTGGGGTCACTGGTGACCTTGATGTTTTTGGCATGATCGTCATTTAAAATCTGCTCCGCCATTTTCAGACTAGCTTCACCACCAGCATCTAACCGGAACAGGAGCATTGCCTCGGCGCCTTCAGCATAATGAGTGCCTTCATAACGATCCAACGCAGCAACTGTCAGGCCATCAAGTGCTTCAAGCATGACCGGATAGATACCGGAAAGTCGCAAATCCTCCACCCCTTTAGCCAATGCTGTCATGTTGTCAAAATAGGCAATTCCAACAACCGGCGTGCCAATTGGAATCGGGTTCAGTTTGACAGTGACTTCAGTGATGATGCCCAACGTGCCTTCCGAGCCGACGAATAAGTGCGTTAAATCGTAACTAAACGCATGCTTGTAAGTTCGGCCGCCAAGCTTGATTTCACGGCCGTCTGCCAAAACAACTTTAAGGCCAAGTACATTGTCGGTTGTCGCCCCATACTTCACGGTACTCATCCCACCAGCATTGGTTGCCGCATTGCCACCAATGCTTGAAATTGGCTTAGATCCAGGATCAGGTGCGTAAAAAAGACCTTGCGCACGCGCTGCCTTATCCAGGTCCCCGTTGATCACACCAGGCTCAACCACTGCCAACAGATCGCCTTTGCTAATCTCTTTAATCCGATTCATTCGCGCTGTCGACAAAATAAGACTGCCGTTTATGCCGTCAGAACCGATCACGGTGCTCGTATCTGCGCTTTGGGGAACCACTGGCATATGATATTGACGCGCGATTTTTAGCACACCTTGAATATCTGCTACGTCACTGACTGCAACGTAGGCGAGAATTTTCCCGGCAATCTCACGCTGGGCATTGCCATTGGCGCTATGTTCGCGCGCAATTTTATCATCAATGTGGATTTCGGCATGCGGGGCCGCGTCTTGCAAGGCTGCCAGAATTTCCGAGTTATCATAAGCTGTAAAAATTGCCATCACAAAAACCTCCTCAACACCTCTAAAGGCAGGTGGCAGCGTTGGCCATTCGCCTCTGAAGCGTCGACTTTATTATGGACTATTTTGGTAAAGATGGCTTAGTAAGACGCTCGGTGGTGTGCCTATTAAGACGCCGATTGACCCTGCGATGAGATTGACTGTCTTGCCTTTGTCTCACCAGCAATGGTTTCCTTGGGATGAACGGTAATAACAGCCTCTCCTAGCCAAGTCGTTTCTGGTGCCATGGCTGCCAAGCGATAAGGTTGACGTGGTTGGCCGCTGCCTGTTATTGGCGTTGGTGTGGCAACACAAATCGTCAAGACATCTGTGTCCACACCAGCGTCTGCTAGATGGCGAAAGCGGACCAAATTAATGGTCTGTTCTTGTGGTACCACCAGTGGTTCGCAGTTGCCGCGATAATCGAGTCGAACGACATGCCGGCCATGTGTGTCAAAACCAGATAAAACGGCCACCTCTGGACGACCAAGTACTTGAGTTCGCGGATCAAAACCGTCAAAGCTGGCGAAACGCGGCAATATGTAATAGAAGATCGGTGACGCCAGGGCCACAGGTTCCTTGCTTAGTAAATGCAGGCCGACTTTCCCGCCAAAACAGCCGGCTGCAGCTGATCCCGGCAAATATTGCAAGGCAAAAGTTGGTTTTGTGGTCAATGTGTCTAACGGTTCCTTGTCGTTATTGCGATTGTCACGCATCAGTGGTCACTCCTGTCAAAATTATGCTTGATATAATTAAAATGATACTCGCTTGATCCATAAAAACGCACGTTATAAGATTTACCGAATTTTTGCTGACGATTCAATCCGAGCCATTGGGCCAGATTCTCCAAGTAAGCCTGAAAAAGCGCGACTGTGTTGCGGTTATCAAAAAACAGGTGTTTGTTCACTGACCATCGTCGGTCCTGAACAAACACCTGCAGTTGTGAAAAATCACAACATGAACTCAACATTAGGAAGACAACGACGAAAACCAGAAAAACATGCGCTCTCCATTAATCATGCCGGGGATTGGCTTATCAGGTCAATGAAAAAGCCAGGCATAAATGATATGAAAAATCGCTGCCGTCACCAGTCCTGTCATCATACCCAGAACAAAATATAAAAGTAAGTGCTGCCGCTTACCTTTCATTTTTCATTCCTACCCTTCCTACGTTGCAAGGAGCTATTCTCCCTGTCATTTAGGGTAACCGATGTCGACAAGTTCTGGGGAAAATAAATATAAACGTTAGGAAATCACCGATTAACGTCGTCCTTTAGGCACACTCACTCAATTATTAACAACAAACGTTGCCCTTCGCGTTCCACCAAAACCTATTGTTTGCATGCAAAAACCCGCACATCTGCGCGGGCTTCCTGCATCAATTAAAGTTGGCCGGTGACAAGATCAACGTTTTTAAGGACTTGATCGCGACCCATCAGTTCAATGGTTTCAGCAAGTTGCGGACCATGCATCCGCAATGTTGCAGCGATTCGAATTGGCATGTAAAGCTTGCGACCCTTGACCTTGGTTTCCTGCTTGACTTCATTGACAATACCGCCAATGGAATAAGCGTCAAACGTGTCGAGTGCCCGAATCTTTTTGGCGAAGGCTTCGATGACTGGCTTAGCATTGTCATCTGCCAGTTCTTTGCGTTCGTCATCGGTTAGGTCAGTGGCTTTGTCGAAGAAAATATCGGCAAGCTTGCTGATCTGAGCGGTATAACTCATTTGATCGGTGTAAAGACTAATAAGCTGGCGCGCCCACTCGATGGTCTTCGGATCTGGATCACTATGAATTTTGCCATCTTCAATCAAGTTAGCTAAGGACAAACTCATCAATTCATTCGGGTTCGTCTTTTGCTTGGCCTTGATGTATTGGTTGTTCACCCATTCCAATTTCTTCTGGTCAAAACGGGCTGGGCTCTTAGATAGCCGCTTTGGATCGAATTGCTTGATGAATTCCTTTTTGGTGAAAATTTCATCTTCACCAACTGGGGACCAGCCAAGGAGCGTAATGAAGTTGAACATCGCGTCTGGCAAATAGCCAAGTTCACGATATTGTTCAATGAACTGTAACACGGTTTCATCACGCTTCGACAACTTCTTACCGGTGGCACCGTTAATGATCAAGGTCATATGGCCAAAAATTGGTGGTTCCCAGCCAAATGCATCGTAAATGGCCAATTGCTTTGGTGTGTTGGCAATATGATCGTCCCCACGCAGCACGTGGCTGATTTGCATCATATGATCGTCTACTACCACCGCAAAATTGTACGTTGGCATGCCATCACGCTTCTGAATGACAAAATCGCCGCCCAGTGTGTTGGCATCAATCGAGATTTTCCCCTTAACGATGTCGTCCCACTCGTAGGTCTTGTCCATTGGAATGTGGAACCGAATCACAGGCTCCAAGCCCTTCGCTTTGGCTGCGGCAATCGCGTCAGCTTTTTCAGCGTCCGTCATGCCCTCATATTCATATTCGTAATGCGGCATCTCGTGACGAGCCTTTTGGGCTTCACGATCGGCTTTCAGTTCCTCTTCGGTCCGATAAGACTCGTAGGCAAAGCCTTTATCAACAAGTTGCTTGATCAGCTTGTCATAGATGTCCTTACGTTCAGACTGCCGGTATGGGCCAAAGTCGCCGCCTTTGTCGGGGCCTTCATCCCAGTCAATCCCGAGCCAGTGAAGGTTCTCCATCTGACTCTTTTCGCCGTCTGCAACATTCCGCTTTGTATCGGTGTCTTCGATCCGCAGCACCAACGTTCCGTTGTTGTGCCGTGCGAACAAATAATTGAACAACGCCGTCCGCGCATTGCCGATATGCAAATGCCCGGTCGGACTTGGTGCATAACGCACCCGAATTGGTCGATCTGCCAATGTCTTAGCCTCCATTTTTCTGTAAACATGCACTGATAGTGTACCACAGAAGGGACGTTCATTGGGCTGATGTGGGAGATTGAATCTATGTCGGTTGGCTTCTGATCGTTCTACTAAACGACGCAACCTTTGCAATCTATCATTGCCTTAATCAAACGGGAATCTCATGCCCCATGCATTTCGCACACTGTCCATGATATGGCTGACATCGTGAGATAGTAGCAACTGACCGTCATCGTGACCTTCATCAATGTAACGCTGAAAATCACGGACTTCATAAACTAAGGCATCGGCCTGATCGCCTGCGCTTAATACCTCGCTGGTCGTGGTATGGGCATCAGGGGTGTAGGTTACTTTGGCGGTTGTGGCACGCGGATAGTCATCAATTTCAACGTAGCCTTTTGTGCCTGAGATCACGCCGCGTTTTGGCTGCTTAGCGCGTAATGACAGTGCCATGACGGCCAACTGCTGATCAGCATTTTTTAAAATGATCCCTGATTGTTCATCAACACCGGTTTCAAAGTACTTGACGGTGGTGAGCGTTACATTCGGCTGAGCATCTAAGAACGTACGAGCAAAGGCAGTTGCGTATCCGCCGATATCAAGCAACGCGCCACCAGCCAGATCCTTATTGAAGAAACGATTCTTTGGATCAAAGTCTTTCAAGCTACCGAAGTTAACTTGAACAAGATGAATGTCACCTAACTTGCCACTTGCAATCAGCTGCTTGACTTGTTGATAAACCGGCATATGGTACAAGGTTAACCCTTCAGATAAAATCAGGCCCTTGTGCATGGCCAACTGCTGGACATCATCAAATTGCTTAGCATTGACCGTAATCGCTTTTTCGGCAAGAACGTGTTTGCCGGCATTCAAAGCTTTTTTGATGTATGGGTAATGATAGGTATGCGGCGTTGCAATATAAATCACATCAACGTTTGGGTCGGCAATCAAGGCATCTGGATCTGTATATGTTTTGGCAATATGTTTTTCAAGAGCGAACTTCTTAAGCATGTCGGCATTGACATCAGCGACGGCGTAGATGCTACCGTTTTCCCGGTTTAAAGCGTCGGCCATTTCGTGTGCGATCCAACCAGTTCCGATCATACCCCAGTTATAGTTTGTCATATGACTCATCCTTTCTTTTAAACGCATTCTCCAGCCCAGAAACCTACGTGTAAGAACCTTGGTCGCAATAGTCAGAGTCCGACCATCACGCATAAGGCCACTTACACTCCGGTTTCTAACCGGGCTGGTTCACGCTCTGCTTAATTTCATGTACATGACCATCCGGTGTTTCTATCAAGAGTAATGTCGCCAGATGAGCAAAATATGAAGTCGCAACAACTCCCGGTAATGAGGCTAGCAAATGATCAACTTTTGCGATATCCGTCCATTCCGCCACCGTACAATCAATTAATTCATTGCCGTCGCGCGTTCGCGTATAGCCCATGTAAGTGGTAGCCATCCGTCGTTTTGCCTGCAAGCCTAGCAGCTTGGCAGATGCCATCACCTGTTCACTTGCCGCGCTAACAACTTCCAATGTCAGTGGTACCGCGGCATTCAGTTGAGCGTTGACATTTTTCTGAGCAGTGAGAATCACATAAGCATGGCTCGCCTGCGCGTGCAACTTTTCATAAAAATGAATGCCGCCATTACTTTTAAGTAAATTTAAGTCCTTATCGGCACTGTCACAGCCATCAAAGGCAATATCACTAGCTATCTGTGTTGTTGTTGGTAACCCCAGTGTCTGACAATAAGCCAGCGTTACTTCAGAGGGACTGCAAATCTGAATACCCGGCAATGCCCGCGCGACAATGCCATCAGCAAGAGCCTGCATGTGCCGACCACCGCCAAGACTCACTACCTGATGCGGCTGAATAAGTGCTAGAGCAGCGGCGATTTGTTCTGTCATGAAAGTTGCTTCCTCTCTTTTGTTTTTGGTGAAATTATATTTCACGTATAATGTAAGACTGAAATTTAGTTTTGTCAACAGCTAGTTGTGAGGATTGTCTTTTGAAATTAATCGCGTAGAATAAAGGCCGGAGAGTTTCATAAAACAGATTATTCAGAAATTTAATTGAAAAGGAGCTGTGTTATGAGTATTATTGACCGTCTTTATAGCATGCTGCCAACACTGACCGCGACTGACCGTAAGATTGCGCAGGTTGTTCTGACGAATCCCGGTGCTGTCGTGAATACCACCATCGCCGCCCTCGCAAAAGAAAGTAACGTTAGCGAAGCCTCAATTTCTCGTTTTTGCCGGACAATTGGTGTTGAAGGCTTTCATCAACTCAAGATTGAGCTTGCTAAGGTTGCTGAAAACCGTAGTGCGTATTATCAGGAAATTAACGCCGACAATCTTCAGCAAGCCTTAAGCAATATCAGTGCCAACAAAGTCGCCGAAATCGAAGGCACACTAAAAAACGCCAGCTCACATGACATTCGAAAAATTTTGGATTTGTTAAAACAAGCTAGTGTAATTTTAGTCGCCGCTGCTGGCGATACGCAGCCGGTTGCCGATGACGCCGTCTATAAATTCAATCAACTCGGTCTACTAGCCATCACAGACAGTTCTTGGGAAACGGCGCTCGCCCAAACCATGAATGCACCTGCAGATGCTTTGTTGCTGGTTATCTCAAATTCTGGCGAAACGCGGAATCTCATCACCCAAATCAAAGCCGCTCAACAACGTGGTATTGCTGTGGTCGCGATTACCAATCGCAAGGATTCACCGATTGGCTTGGCCGCCGATTATCAGCTTTTGACCGCGGTTCGGCAGCAAATTTTCGAGTCCGAATATTTCTTCTCACGCGTTGCCGCCATGACGGCGGTGGAAGCCTTATTCTTGTTGCTTCTAGCTGAGGATAAAACTTTCATGGCACATATTAAGGCTCATGAGGCATTGATTGCGGAGACTAAGATTTAAGTGTTCGTCTTAGGCCGACTCTTATCATTCAAAAATGCCATTTCTCCTAAGAAAAGATTAGGTTTTAAATCTCTTGCCATACCAAACTCCGCAATCTCCGGCCAGCTGGGGCCTGCGACGCGAAGCTAGAGCGGAGACGGCGCTTCGAGCCCGCAAAGCCCACGGTCTCGAAGTCGCCTAACAACATCAGCTCCAAGGACCGTCGCTGTGTTGTTTGCACGGCTGAGCCCCATCTGGCCTACAATTGCTCCGCCTTGGCACTGGGATTTTTAAGTTTCGACATGGTATATGTAAGACACAAAGGGGAACGATTTTCCGCAAGTAACACATACGGAAAGTCATTCCCCTTAGTTTGCAACTATCAATTATGTTTCAACCTCAACTATGAAGCTTCCTAATTAGGAGTCCAAAAATGAATCATACTGGCAGCATAAAGTTCGCCTTGTCATAAAAAGTCTGCAGCTATGCCGTCTTCGCCGTTCTCGTCATCACCTGACGATTTTGACGCCAGAACCAATACGTAAAGGCCAAGACTAAAATTGTCTGAACAACTAGTAGGACTTCTTCAACCGCACCGTTCAGCGCACCAACCTGCGTCAGTGCCGCCGGAAAGTCGATAAAGCCATGTAAGCCGATTGGCAACAATAGCCAGAACCAGCGCATGCGTTTCATAATGATGATCCACACAACCACGGATAATGCGATCTGAACCGCCAAGGCGAGTAGTCGTTCCATCAAGGATAACGAAATCGTCCAGCCCGTCGTTGCCATCAATTGTTTCACTTGCGTATTGAGCACCGAACGCGAGCTAGCGGGTACCTTTTCAAGCATTTCGTTTACTTTGCCGCCATTAATCAGCATTGCAAACATAAAGTTGCTGAACATGGTCAGGCTGCCAATCAGAATCATTTCAAGCCCGCCATGACCTAATCCGTATAGGAATGGTGTTTCGGGTGTCGCCGCCTTGGTTGGTATGCGTTTATTAATAAACTTAAGTCCTAGATAACGGCCAACCTCTTCAAAAACACCAGCTAACAGCGCGCCATACAACGCATATAGAAACGGCACATGTTGGAAATCTTTAGCGATGCCGCGGAAGGGTCCTTCCAATACACCAGCGAACAGGAAAAAAACGCCCATGCCAATAAAGAAAACCTTAACAGCACCTTTTTGGGGCTTGCTGTAACGCAGAATCACCCAGATTAACAAAATAATCGGTAAGGCAAAACAAAGTAGCATCTCAACGCCCATCATGTTAACCGTGAATTGGCTGACAGGGCTGTTATTCACAACTTTATCCATTCTGAACACCCCTCAATCAAGTATAAAAGAAATGATGACAATACCCGCGACGATCAATAGAAAACCGACAAGGATCACCCAACTCATCGTTTTGGCCATATTGAGCGTGAACCCAATCCCCAACCGTTTTTCAACAAAGAGCGCCGGATCAGTTGGATTATAGTAAAACATCCCCCAGACCCAATGCTGATTATCATTCAACACAGATCCTTTGGCCGTAAGTCGGCGAGTCCCCAGAATATACACCAACGGCAAAAAGCTGACGGAGAGCAGTGTCAGGGTTAGTGTGATGATCACAAACCACCATTGACCTTCAGCTGACATATTCGGCAGCATGAGTTGGAGAACCAGTAAGCTTTGACTCAGAAAACCCGTGAACAGCAGATAATACAAAACGGAATTGCGCACCTTACCAGCTCGCGGTTCAGCATCCGGATTGCCGCGAACTGCCCCGCGTGCTCTGCGGGAAAGATAAAAAGCACCCAGCACAGTTAGCGTTTCAACCGCCAGCGCCAAAATCATGACCCATGAATCTGCTGATGTTTGCTGAAAACCAAGTACAAGGGCTAAAAAGAACTGCGGCACCAAGACGAGCCCATAGGCTGCCGGAACCAGCGTTTGGGGCTTGAGTTTATTCAGGTCAACAGTCACCTTGCTTTGGGTAAGCTCCTGCTGATTCCCCATTTCTTTAAGGAGTTTTAAACTTTTCCGATGTGCCGCCACAATCAAGGCATAATTCAGACAGATCGAAAGCAAAAAGGCAGCAATTTGAATCCAAGCAAGCGCAGTCGCCGCAAAGTGCATGGTGGCCGCAATCCCAATGCCAATCACTGAAAGGATTGCCGCCCCTGTTAATGAAAAGGCGAGATAACGACGGCGTAATTTTTTAGCTGCTGGCGTTGTCCAAATGCTGTTACGGGCATATACAACGCCGAATAAAACATTTCGCCGCGACAGCCATGGTGTGACAGCCTGAATCGCAACCAATATCAACCACGTAACAACTAAAATCACCATTTCTGCTTGCATCTTTAATCACTCCTTCAGATCATCATAAAGTTCATCAATCATGGTGTGCAGTGCATCCCGATCTAAATGCCGGGCCACTGCCTCTGCGACAACCTTTTCTAAGGCAGGTCGCAGCACCTCTGCCACTGCTTGATTCGGGGAGCCATGCGCGTGAACAACGACACCACGACCTCGCTGGATCTCAACAAAACCTTCCCTTTGTAGTTCCTTATAGGCTTTATTCACCGTATGCAGATTAACCCCAAGTTCATTGCCCAGCGCGCGGATAGACGGCAAAATAGTGCCATTCGTCAAGTCCCCGGTGGCAATGCCACTCACGATAGCATCGCGAATCTGCGTATACAGCGGAATCTTAGAATCGAAATCGATTGTCAGTTGCACGTCTTCACCTTCTAACTGTTCTAGTTGTTATAGTTAGTATATAACACTGAACGCTCACTTAGTCAACAATTCACAACTCAAAAGACGATAAGAGCACAAAAAAAGTCCCACGCAAGAAATGTCATCGTGAGACTCTTTACAAACTCTTTTTTACAGATCAATAACTACTTTTCCCGACGACGCAGTCCAAATGATCCAAAACTGATCAAGGCAAGCAGCAAAGCCACCCCGATCGCAATTAAGCTGGTCCGTTGGTTATCACCGGTATTCGGCAAGTAACGGCTTATTTGCTTGGTTGGGATAATAACTTCGATTGGCGCGGTGTCATTATCGGATAGCGGTGCCGATTCTGTCGGCGTATCCGACATACTTGGCAAAACTTGAGTTGACGGTGTTGTTGGTGTTGATGGCGTGACTGGCGTTGATGGGGTCACAGGTGTCGCTTGCTTTGCGTAAACGAACGTCACGGTTAGACTGCCTGTTGCAAAAGCACCATTTTCCGCGATGCTGCCAGATGCTAATCGTAAGTAGTGATAATTCGCGATCATCGTTGGTGTAACAGCATACGGATCGCCGACATGACCGGTCAGAATCTTATCAGGCGCAATCTGCTTGCCATTGTCATCGACATATTTCACGTCAACAGTTCCTTGAGCAACTGGATTCTTAGTGTAGATGAAGGTGACGGTTTGCGTACCGTCCGTAAATGAACCATCTTCCGGCGCACTGCCTGTCGCCAAACGAGCAAATTGGTAATTCGTCATATCAATTGGTCTTGCTTCGTAAGGATCACCGGCTTGACCAGTGAGTATTTTATCAGATGCCAACCGTTTGCCGTCTACGTCAACAAACTTCACGTTGACACTGCCACGCGGAATTGGTGTCTTCGTATAAACAAAGGTGACCGTCTGTACGTCATTGGAGAAAGTCCCGTTTGCTGGTGCGCTGTCTGTGGCTAATTGGGGATTTTCATAATAGTCAAAGGCAGGTGCTGTCATCGTATAAGGATCACCAACTTTGCCAGTGATCACCTTATCAGGTGCCAACATATTCCCCTCTATATCAACACACCTAACAACGACGGCATTGCCAGTTATGGGTAAACTACGATTCTGATAAACATCGGTGTCTGGCACAGCGCTCGTTGTGTCATCGCCAGCGTTTGTGACACCCTTAGTCGAATATTGACCGGTTTGATGACCGGCAATGATCTGGTCATTCATGCCAGTTTCTTGCTGTTTCAATACCGTTGCTTGATTAGTCGGCGTTGTGCCAGTCGCGTTGGTGACCACTGAATGAATATGCGATGTCGATGCTGTAACTGACTGGATTTGACTACCACCCACACAAATCCCCACACCAATCAACGCTGCCACCCATAGCGTACCCGCTTTATACATCTTATGCTGAGACTTTTCGTTACTAAATGCCTGCAATGATTTTGCCCCCTTCTCATGACCCAAGCCGAGACGCGCTCAACCGAAAAAAACAAAGTAAATATTACATATTGGTGACAAGTATAACACTTGACATTTTTCTATGTAGCTCCAGCACAAAAAGCCTCTTTCAATTGCCGTATTGCAATTCAAAAAAAGACTTCATAGAACCAAGTCTAAAAGTCTTTATCAATTAACTAATATTTTGAGTGTTTAAAAACCGTCTACGTGCCACAAAGCAATGTTCTTTAGATTGTTTAAAACCCAAACCTGAAGTCATGACCAGTCCACATCCGCAATCCAAATGCTTCTTTTATTTAGCGTTCATTACTGAAAGTCATTTTCAAAATTAGTCCTGCCTTTGGTCGTCGCTGGAAAGATGAATTCCATTTCTACGAACCAACAGCTGATAGTTTCTAGATCAATTGGTATTGATTCAGGAACTTGCACGAGATCATGAAAGACAGCAAAAGAAGGCAGCTTCAGTTCCCGATAAAGGAACTGAAGCCGCCTTCTTTCATGACTTAACAATTATCTCTCTTTATCCCGAATTGCCTTTTGCTGATGCGCTGGCTTTGCGAAGATCATGCGCCCTGCAGCCGTTTGTAAGGCACTGGTGACAATCACTTCTAACGGTTTGTTCATATAGAACTTGCCGTCTTCAACAACAACCATGGTGCCGTCTTCCAGATACGCGACCCCTTGCTGGCGCTCAGAGCCGGATTTGATGACGGTGACCGTCATGCCTTCACCGGGAATGACATCTGGTTTCAGCGCATTGGCTAAAGCGTTGATGTTGAGTACTGGCACATTTTGGAACTGGGCTACTTTGTTAAGGTTAAAGTCATTCGTCATAACGATGCCATCCAGCAATTTAGCCAGCTTAAGCAGCTTGCTGTCGACTTCGGTCATATCTTCGAAATCGCCTTCATACATCTCAATATGAATGTCTTTATCCTTTTGCATGGCATTGAGAATATCCAATCCTCGGCGACCACGCATTCTTTTCATGGAATCTGCGGAGTCGGAGATTAGCTGAAGCTCATGCAAAACAAAATTGGGCACGAGCATGGTGCCTTCGATAAAACCGGTTTTGGCGATGGCCTGAACACGACCATCAATGATCACACTGGTATCCAGCAACTTGTACTTGCGGAAATGATCGCCGACTTTACGTTCTAACACCTGATCATTTTCCGTATCTGCAGTTCGGCGGTTACGGAAACTCAAAAGCCGCCGCCATTCTTCGCTGCGTGTCGTACCCACCCGAAAACCCAAGTAACCGAATAATAGCATGATGATGAGTGGTAGGAAGATATTCAGCGGTGCAACGAAGCCATAGAACGGAATTGAAATAATTGCCGCCAAGATCAAGCCGATAATCGTGGATAAGCTGCCGAACAACAAGTAGCTTGGCGACTTTGTGTTCAGTGTCTTCTCCAACACTTTCAACCGACCTAGAATCCAACCAACGCTGAGGCTTGCCAACAGCAGGAAAACAACGCCGCCAATCAAGCCGTCAATTAACAGATTGTTCAGAAAATGGTTGTCTGCCCAGCCGATCAAATCCCAAAGCGGCGGCAAGGTGCCCATCCCGACCCCAATGCCAATCAGGCCGAAGATGATATAGATAATTCGTTTCTTCATAAAATGACCCCCTTTCTTAGTTTAATTAAAGACCTTATGCAGCGCTTCGGCAATGCTTGTAACACCAATGACTTGAATATCTTTTGGCGCATGCCAGCCTTGCAAGTTGTTACGGGGTACAAAAATCCGTTTGAAACCCAATTTGGCCGCCTCTTTGACACGTTCTTCGATCCGATTGACGCGGCGCACTTCCCCCGTCAATCCGATTTCACCGACAAAACAATCTGTCGGTGAAATCTCCTTATCTCGATAAGATGACGCAATTGCCACAGCCATGGCGAGGTCAATCGCCGGCTCATCGAGTTTCACACCGCCTGTTGCCTTGAGATAGGCGTCCTGATTTTGCAACATCAAGTTAGCCCGCTTCTCAAGAACGGCCATGATCAAGCTCACTCGATTGTGATCCAACCCACTGCTCGTCCGTTTAGCATTGCCATACATCGTTGGACTGATCAAGGCTTGAATCTCGACTAAGATTGGTCGGGTGCCTTCCATCGAAACAACCACCGCAGAACCGGTTGCCCCCGCCAAGCGTTCTTCCAAGAAGATTTCCGAGGGATTGGCGACTTCCTGTAACCCGTCTTGATGCATTTCGAAAATGCCGATTTCATTGGTCGATCCAAATCGATTTTTGACGGATCTTAAGATTCGATACGTGTGGTGCATGTCGCCTTCAAAATAGAGCACCGTGTCGACCATATGCTCAAGAATCTTCGGCCCGGCAATCGCCCCTTCCTTAGTGACATGGCCAACGATGAAAATGGTCACGCCTTTGGACTTGGCAATGCGCATCAGTTCTGCCGTCACTTCGCGAATCTGTGCCACAGAACCGACCGCTGAATTCATTTCTGGCACATTCATAGTTTGAACGGAGTCGATCACAACGTAATCCGGCTGCATTTGGTTGATGACGTCTTCAATACTCGGCATGTCGGTTTCGGGATACAAGTACATCCCCGAATTTGCCACGCCAAGCCGGCCAGCCCGCATTTTGATCTGACTGGCACTTTCTTCGCCAGAGACATACAAAACGGTTCCGCCGGTATTAGCCAACTGCCCTGATACTTGTAATAGCAAGGTTGATTTACCAATCCCCGGATCCCCGCCGATCAGCACCAGTGACCCTGGCACCACTCCGCCGCCAAGCACCCGGTTCAGTTCATCTAAGCCAGTCTTGACGCGCGTTTCTTTGGTGATCGTCACATCGTTCATCCGCGTCGGCTTTACCTTACTGCCGGCTGCTGTTTGTCGCGGCACAGACTTGCTTGAACTGACGGTTTCTTCCACTAAGGTGTTCCAGCCGCCGCAATTTGGACACCGGCCTAGATAAGTGGCTGAAATATAGCCACAGTTTTGGCAAACATATTGTGTTTTTGCTTTCGCCATATTATCCCTTCAATAGTTACGCTTTATCGGTTGAACCGAACCCGCTTTGTCGCTTGGCTAGGCCGCCTTCATCGCCGTCTGCCAATAAGAATGGCATGAAAATACCTTGACCGATGCGATCGCCTTTTTTAATCACGACATCGCGCGGGAAAAAATTAAGTAGCTGAATAAAGATTTCGCCTTCATTGGCTGGATTGTTATAGTAATCCGCATCAATCACGCCAATCCCGTTCGGCAACACCAAGCCATGCTTCAATGGACTGCTCGAACGATTCGCTAGCACTAAAACTTCATTGGGCTGCATATAGGCTTTGATCCCAGTCGGCACCAAGTAAGGTTTCAACACCTTCTTAGCGCGCTCAAAGTCTTTATTGGTCAGTGGGTGCTCATTTTTAATCAAGCGGAAAAGACGGATAAAGTCGTACCGCCAAATACTTCTTAAGACGAAGTCCTCACGTGCATAAAAGTCGTAACCAGCGGCCTGCTTCGTCTGCCGGGTCGGCAAAGTTAAATCTTCATCTTGATACTTTGAAACAATCTCAAAACCTCGGGTCTTCATAGCTGCCTCCATTTAAATAGTGTCCAAAATATCATACCATGCGGGCACATGGCACGGCCATGGTGAAAGGGCTTCCCTTCTTGTAATTATACCGCGTTCCTGATAGATTTGGGGTAGTAGACAGGTTATTAAACAGGCAAACATGTAAGCGTCTGAAGCTGCTTAAGAATCCTCTAAAAGTTTACCTGTACCATCACGAATTGACCCAAGGAGGTGCCCCATGGAATTCCAACGAGAACCAGGTCGTTTTTTTAACACGGACTGGGACGGCCGCTTAATGGCCGAAGTCACTTTTCAAGACATTGATGACGGTCACGCGTGGGCGGTTGACCATACGTTTGTTGACGAAAGCTTGCGCGGTCAAGGGATTGCCGGCCAGCTGATTGAAACAGTCGTGGCTGCAGCCCGCAAGGAAGACAAAACGATTGAACCGCTTTGTTCATACGCCGTCCATGCTTTCCACAATCACCCCGAATATGCCGATGTCTTGCGGCCAACAAAAGAAGCTTAATCGTCCGCCGTACTGACATCATCACAGCAACAAAAAAAGCCGCTATGAGCGGCTTTTTTGGTGAGCGCAAGCAGACTCTCTTAGAAACCTGCAACCGGGTAATAGGCGACAATTGTCTATGCTAGCCGATCATTCCAGCGATTCTTCTTAGTTGGCAACAGGAAGTAAATCAATAACCAGATTTGACCGATGATTGGCACATACCAAAGCAAAACCCACCAACCACGGCGATCCGTGTCATGCAAACGCCGAACTGACAGCGACCAATTGGCAATAAAAATAATGAAATTAATCAGTGATGCAAGAAAGGTTTCTTTTCCAGGCTGAAAATTCAAAACACGCGTGACGTTCATGCCAAAAATATTAAATAAAATCGTCATGATGACATAGCAAACGATAACATTAAGCAACCACGGCCACCAAAATTCACGCCGCGACGCCGTGCCAGAAAAGGGCTCTGCGTCAACTGGTGTTGAAGAATAAATTTATCATTTGAGGCGGTTCTCCATTTGGGGAGCCGTCTTTGTCATGTTATGCCGTGATTTGGTAGATTCGTTTG
>SKEY01000093.1_pt1:0-145000 | contig 149595 bp, 143 predicted proteins | sample 4843871 | NCBI WGS metagenome assembly SKEY01 (sample SAMN11008797, study PRJNA524170) | human gut metagenome | biome: Human fecal sample; material: Feces; isolation source: fecal sample from pouch patient p36 | host: Homo sapiens | place: Israel: Tel-Aviv | collected 2016-12-04
AGTAAGGTATCCGCAGAAGGAACTCCATACGTTAAGTCCAGCATTTTTTCAAAATAAGGTTCTTGAAGCTTCATAAAGAACGCCATATTTTCTGCATCAGTATAACCACATAAAACAGCATAAATGCCCATAACGATAATGTTTCCCAGGTCATGTCTTAACCCTCGGTTATCCCTTTTATCTGTCAGCTCTGAAAAATATAATTTCATTTCCATCATAAAAATCACCACTTTTCTTTTATATAATGGAAAAGTGATGATTTGGGTACTAATTATTTTTTATGCGGTTGTCCTGACCGGCTAAGCCGGTGGTCTTGACTTAATGCTTACTATTCATTATCCTTTCCAGAACTCTGTTTCTTTTTCAAATTCCCCGCAGCTTCCCGATACCCCTTTGGCGTCACACCGCAAATTCTCTTGAATAAACGTGTGAAATAATGAATATCTCCAATACCACATCTTAAAGCAATGGATTTAATGGGGGCATCTGTGTTTTCCAGCAGGGTTTTAGCATGGGAAATACGCAGGTTATTCACGTAGTCTGTGAGGGAAGTTCCCATTTCTTTGGAAAACAGGGTAGACAGATAACTGGCGTTTACACCCAGATGGCTGGAAAGGGATTTCAAGGTCAGGTCAGCGCCCAGGTCTGTTTCTATGTAGGCAACCACTCTTCGGATAAGGGGAGAGTGTGCTTTGTGCTGGTGTTCTTTTACAATCTGGCAGTAGCCAAGGACAATTTTCCGCTGGGCTGCCAGGCATTGCTCCACAGAGGTGAGCTTTTCCAACATGGCGATATTGCAGTTGGAATAAGAATCTATGTGGATAGGATGTACGCCGGCTTTTTCTGCTGCTTTTCTAAGGAGGGTGTTCAGAGTAATGGTGTAATCCTTAATATCTCTTAAATTATTGGTAGTGCGTTTTGGCAGGAAGTGCGTACCAAATTGGGAAGTCATTTCCATAGCCCTGCTTTCCCGTCCGGATGTTACAGCGCTGATTAAGGCATTTTCCGATTCATAACGCTGCTCAATCATATCAATATTGGAAAAAGGATGTTCTGTATCTCTCAGGCAATTTTCATAGGCTGCATTCCAGTGGTCAAAAAAGTCGGCATTAGAGTGTACAATTTCACAGGCAGAGCCATAGAGGGTTTTTCCAAGCTCCAGAAACAGACTTTCAAACATGGGATAAGATGACTGGTAACAAAGCTTCTGGTAATAAGCCTCCAGTGCATCATGGTAGGTTTCCGGCAGATTGAGGGTCTGAAACACTTCTTCAAAACGTTCCTCCTGAATTTTTTCAAAGAGTACAGGACCGCAGTGTAAAACTGTTTTCTCATCAGGAAGCAGGAAAAATACAAAGGTACAGCGGAATTTATCTGTGGTGAAATAAATCTTTTTAGGCTTTAATTTTTCGAAAGCGCCATTGAAAAACTCCGCAGTGTTGGAAATGCCTAAAAGATAACTGCGAAGCCCCAAATCTAATTGGTCAGGATGCTCACAGGGAAGGGTGAAACGATATACTGGTATGTAATTTGCCTGTAAGATGTTTTCTATTAAATTGATGCTTTGTTCATTTTTCATAAGTTTTCCTCATATAATCTGAAAATAATACAAAAAACAATGGAAATCATCACTGTTATTTTGCGAAAAAACTACATATAATATTATACAAAAGGAAATGCAAAAAAGCTACGAAAAGATGAAAAAATACAAAGAAGAGGAGAATGAATCATGCGTAATGTGATTAATTTAAACAAAGACTGGGCTTTTATTCAGCAGGATGTGGGTCTTCCGGAAGTGATGCCAACAGACTGGCAGACCGTTAATCTTCCTCATACCTGGAACGCAATTGATGGACATGACGGAAATGGAAGTTATGACAAAGGCAGATACTGGTATGCAAAAACTTTTGAAACACCGAAACAGCCTTTAGGTAACGGTAAAGTGTTTGTAGAGTTTCTGGCAGCAGGACAGCAGGCTACGGTATATGTAAACGGAAAAGAAGTTGCATATCATGAAGGTGGATATTCTACTTTCCGTGCAGACATTACAGAAGTGTGCAAGGAAGAAGGAGAAAATCTTCTGGTTGTTGCATGCAGCAATGAGAGAAAAGAAAATGTATATCCTCAGTCAGCTGACTTTACTTTCTACGGTGGTCTGTATAGAGGCGTAAATCTCATCAGTGTACCAGATACACATTTTGATCTTGAATATTACGGAGGACCTGGAATCCAGGTGACACCAAAGCCATGTGAATGTGGTGGAGCAACTTTTGACATTGTTTCTTATGTAAAAGAAGCTGATGAAAACTTTACAGTATTATATTCTATCTGTGATGCAGAAGGAAAAGAAGTTGCAAGTGCATGCCGTCCGGCAGACAGCACAGCAGTGACAATGTATGTTCCAGAAGTAACCAAATGGGAAATTGATACACCATATCTTTACACAGTAACAGCAAGACTGGAAAGAAGAAATGAAACATACGATGAAATTTCTGCACGTGTAGGTGTAAGAAGCTTCTCCTGTGATCCAAACAAAGGATTTATCATCAATGGAGTAGAGACTCCTCTTCGTGGTGTAAGCCGTCATCAGGATCAGTTATACAAAGGAAATGCCCTGACAAGAGAAGATCACTTTGAAGATGCAAGAATCATCAAAGAACTGGGTGCAAATACAATTCGTCTGGCTCATTATCAGCATTCACAGGATTTCTATGATGCTTGTGATGAATTAGGATTTGTAGTATGGGCTGAAATTCCATTTATCAGTGTGATGAACAAGGATCCAGAAGCTCACAAAAACTGCATCAGTCAGTTAAAAGAGCTGATTATTCAGAATTACAATCATCCTTCTATCTGTTTCTGGGGAATTTCAAACGAAATCCTCATCGGTGGTATTTCCGAACAGTTAGTGGAAAATCATAAAGAATTAAATGCGCTGGCAAAGGAACTTGACCCAAGCCGTCTGACAACCATTGCTCATGTATCTATGACACCAATTGAAGGACCAATGCACTATATTACAGATACGGAAAGCTACAACCATTATTTCGGATGGTACGGCGGAAAGATGGAAGACAATGGCCCATGGCTTGACAACTTCCACAAGATTCATCCAAACATTTGCCTTGGTGTTTCTGAGTACGGATGTGAAGGCATTATTACTTATCACGGACCAAACCCTGCATGCAAGGACTACAGTGAAGAGTATCAGGCACTGTATCATGAACATATGGCAAAAGTATTAGATGAGCGTCCTTGGATCTGGTCCAGCCATGTATGGAACATGTTTGACTTTGGCTGTGCAGCACGTGATGAAGGTGGCGTAGCCGGAAGAAATAACAAAGGTCTTGTGACCATGGACAGAAAGATTAAGAAAGACAGCTACTATATCTACAAAGCATACTGGAATAAAGAACCAATGGTTCATCTGTGTGGAAAACGTTATGCACAGCGTGCCGGAGAAACTACAGAAATCCGTGTATATTCTAACCAGCCTTCTGTAACACTGTTCTTAAACGGTGAAAAAGTAGAAGAGCTTACAGCTGATAAAGTATTCGTATTTACGGTAGCTTTAAAAGATGGCTTTAACATCATTACTGCACAGGCAGGAGATCTGAAAGATACTATGACTCTGGAAAAAGTGGAAAAAGAACCTGCTATCTATGTGCTTCCAGAAGTAAATGAACGTGCAGAAGGTGTTGCAAACTGGTTCAGTACAGTTGGCGATATGGACTTAAAAGCTCCAATGGAATTCCCAGAAGGCATGTACAGCATCAAGGATACACTGGAAGAACTGGCAAAATGCCCGGAGGCAATTGGAATTGCAGCAAAAGCAATTAAATTGACCATGAATATGACGGTCGTTCCAGGAGAAGGCATGTGGGATATGATGAGAAGTATGTCCCTGGACAGAATCAGTGATCTGGCCGGAAGCCTTGCACCGGAGGGATTTGTAGAAAGTCTTAACGCAAAACTGATTCAGATTAAAAAGGTATGATAAAAAATACAATAATTCATAAAAAAAGGAGAAATAAAGATGGCGAAAACAAGTAATTCTTCTGTTCCGGCATTTGGAATGAAGGACAGACTGGGTTATATGTTTGGTGATTTCGGTAATGACTTTACCTTCATATTATCCTCTATGTTCATGATGAAATTTTATACTGACGTTATGGGATTATCTGCCGGAGTAGTAGGTATGCTTATGATGGCAGCGCGTTTTGTGGATGCGTTTACTGATGTTACAATGGGACAGATTGTAGACCGTTCCAAACCAACAAAAGATGGAAAATTCCGTCCATGGATTAAACGTATGTGCGGACCTGTAGCCATTGCCAGCTTCTTGATTTATCAGTCAGGGCTTGCAGATATGGCATATGGAGTGAAGGTTGCATACATGATTGTAACTTATTTGTTGTGGGGTTCTATTTTCTATACTTCCATTAATATTCCATATGGTTCTATGGCTTCTGCAATTTCAGCAGATCCAACAGACAGAGCTTCTTTGTCAACATGGCGTTCCGTAGGATCTTCTCTGGCCAGCCTTGTTATTGGTACAGGTACACCGTTAGTTGCTTATGTTACTGTAGATGGTAATCCAGTACTTTCTGGAAGTCGTATGACAATCATTGCAGGTGTATTTTCTGTATTAGCCGTAATCTGTTATTTGCTTTGCTATAACCTGGTTCGTGAACGTGTGCCAGTTCCGGCAAACAATCAGAAACTGGACCTTCTTGCACTTGGAAAGAGCCTTATTACTAACCGTGCTCTTCTTGGAATTGTTGCTGCCGCGCTTCTTCTGCTTCTGGCTATGCTGGGTATGCAGGGAATGTCAGCTTATGTGTTCCCAAATGTATACAGAAACACACAGGCACAGTCTGTAGTAGCATTGCTTAGTAATGTATCCATTATTGCTATTTGTGCTCCACTGGCAAGTAAACTGGCGGCAAAATTTGGTAAAAAAGAATTAGCAACCGTATCTTGTTTGTTTGGTGCAGCAAGTTATGTGATTTGCTTTATTCTACATCCAGATAATGTATGGGTTTATGTTATTTTCTATGTGGCTGCCTTTGTTGGACTTGGTTTCTTTAATACTATTATCTGGGCTATGATTACAGACGTTATTGACGATGCAGAAGTGAAAAATGGTATCCGTGAAGATGGTACCATTTATGCTGTTTATTCCTTTGCAAGAAAATTGGGACAGGCATTTTCTTCCGGTATGGTAGGTGCGCTTCTTTCTCTGGCCGGATATTCCACAGCAACTGCTTTTGACCCAGCTGTTACAGAAAGCATTTTCAAAATTTCCTGTATCGTACCGATTATTGGTCTGACTACAGTTGCTCTTGCATTGATTTTCATCTATCCATTGAATAAAAAGCGCGTGGAATCCAACGTAGCAGAACTGGCACGTCGTCGTGGCGAAAAATAAAAAAGTAAAAGCTTTTAAAAAGCAGTGTAAAAGTCCGGTGGACTATTCGGGAAGGTATTTTCCGGGTAGCTGCCGGATTTTTTCTGGGTTTCTATTTCTCCTTATCTTGCTATCTTGCAACTTTTTTTCGTCTATGGTATGTTAAAGAAAAAGAATTTTGCCAGTGGGAGGGTGAATGTATGAAGTATAAAAAAGTATTGGTGATAATGAGTGTGCTGGCTATGCTGGCAGGGGTTATGGGATGTAAGGAGAAAGAAGCGCCAAAGGAGGAGCCGGTAAAGCAGGAGACAGTACAAAAGCAGGAGAAGCCTGAAGAGCAGGAAGAAACCAATGCGGTGGAAGGAGCAGAGGTGGAACAGGAAGCTCAGGAAGTTCCGGCGAATGAGAACCTGCTTACCGGACTGGGAGACTTATCGGAGGGAGCTATTGGAAAACGTCCCGTGGCTGTTATGGTGAATAATGTGGAGAAAGCCATGCCTCAGTACGGAGTAGGACAGGCAGACCTTATTTTTGAAATTCCGGTAGAGGGAGACGCCACCAGATTTATGGCAATGTACGGAGACTATACCAAGGTTCCAAAAGTATGCCCTATTCGTAGCTGCCGCTACTATTTCCCGGCTCTTTCCCAGGGGTTTGATGCCTTTTATGTGAACTGGGGCATTGACGATACCATAGCAGAGTATCTGGAAGCCCTGGATTTAGATCAGATTGAAGGAATTACTAATACAGGCGGTCTTTTTGGCCGGGATCAGGATAAATTGAATCAGGGATATGCTCTGGAGCATACCGGATTCTTTGATGGAACAAAATTAGCATCTTATATTGAAGCCCAGGGCCTTCGGACAGATTTAAAAGAGGATAAGAAGGGAGCTGCTTTCCAGTTTTACGGTATGGAAGAGCAGGTGAAACCGGAAGGACAAGACTGTACCCAGGTGGACATTGATTTTGGCGCCCAATCCTCTTCCTTTACCTATGATGCTGAGAAACAGGTATATCTTAAAAATATCAATGGTTCTGCCCAGGTTGACGGAAAAACAGGAGAGCAGTTGGCATTCACCAATGTATTTGTACTGGAAACTGAGATTTCAGTACGTGATGAAGTCGGACACAAAAAACTGGATTGGGATGGGGCAAGCGATGCAAAAGGCTATTATGTTTCTAATGGCGGAGTACAGGAGATTACCTGGTCCAAGGAAGAAAACAATGAAAATTCTTATCTGAAATTTTATGATATAAATGGCAGGGAAATTAAGATAAACAGAGGCAAGAGCTATATTGCCCTGAACTATAAAAATCAGGCTGTTTTCAAATAAAACTTTCCAAGAAGGGAAATCAGTGTTAAAATAAGGCTGTTGGCAAAAGCCATAACAAGAAGGAGATAAGGAGGACTACCTTAATGAGCGAATATAAGATTACATGCTGTTCTACTGCGGATATGCCGGCAGCTTATTTTGAAGAAAGAAAGATTCCCTATGTGTGTTTTCATTACCGGATGGATGGGGTGGAGTATCCGGATGATTTAGGAAAGACCATGCCCTTTGCTGAATTTTATGACCGGATTTCCAAAGGAGCAGAGCCTACTACTGCCCAGGTCAATGCACAGCAGTATATGGATTTTTTTGAGCCGATTTTAAAAGAAGGAAAGGATATTCTGCATTTTACTCTGTCAGGAGGAATTTCCGGAAGCGTGAATTCTGCAAATATTGCCAAAACACAGCTGGAAGAAAAGTATCCGGACAGAAAGGTAATTGTCATTGATTCGCTGGCAGCCTCTTCTGGCTTTGGTATGCTGGTAGATGCTGCTTTAGATAAGCAGGAGGAAGGTCTTAGCCTGGAGGAAAATGCTGCATGGGCAGAGGAAAACAAGAACAGGCTTCATCATTGGTTTTTCTCTACAGATTTAACCAGCTTTATCCGGGGAGGCAGAATTTCCAAGGTTTCAGGATTCGTGGGTCAGGCATTGAACATCTGCCCTTTGATGAATGTAAACTCAGAGGGAAAACTCATTCCCAGAAATAAGTACAGAGGGAAAAAACAGGTGATACGGGAAATGGTGAAACGTATGGAGGAACATGCTCAGGGTGGACTTTCCTACAATGGAAAGTGTTTTATGTCCTGCTCTGCCTGTGAAGAGGACGCCAGAAAAGTGGCGGATATTATTGAAGAGAAATTCCCGAATCTGAACGGAAAAGTAGTGATTAACAGCATTGGTACGGTCATTGGTTCTCATACAGGTCCGGGGACGGTAGCGCTGTTCTTCTGGGGGGATGAGAGAACAATTTAGAAAAGTAATCAGAAGAAAGGTAAAACATGATGAAACAAATATTACAGGGTATGGTAGTTGGAATTGCCAATATTATTCCGGGAGTCAGCGGTGGAACCATGATGGTTGCCATGGGGCTGTATGACAGACTGATTCATGCCATTACACATTTAAAAAGTGAGTTTAAAGAAAGCATGAAGCTATTGATTCCTATTTTTGCGGGAGCAGGAATTGCCATTATTGCATTGTCAAGGCTGTTTGAGTTCCTGCTGGCAACCTGGCCAATTCCCACAAACTTTGCTTTTTGCGGACTGATTGCGGGAAGTCTTCCTTTTATTTTCAAAAAAGTAAAAGGGCATAAGGTGACAGTAAGCAAAATCATTCCGTTTTTGATTTTCTTTGGCGTGGTTATTTTGATGGCGCTTTTAGGTGAAACAGGCGGAGCCAGCGCAGATGTGAGCTTTGGTTTTGTGAATGTTCTCAAGTTGTTTGGCGTAGGTGTTATTGCTGCGGCAACCATGGTAGTGCCGGGAGTCAGCGGTTCCATGATGCTCATGTTGCTGGGCTATTATGATACCATTTTAAAGGCAATCAATGACTTTGTAGATGCCTTGGTGAAATTTGATATGGGCGGACTTGCAACTGGTGTTGGTATTCTGGCGCCGTTTGGGATTGGTGTTGTAATCGGTATCTTTTTAATTGCAAAGCTCATAGAATTTATTTTCTCAAAAGCTGAAATCCATGCTTATTATGGAATTATCGGATTAATTCTGGCGTCTCCCATTGCTATTTTAATGAAAACAGACTGGAGCGGCTTCTCTGTTTTGATGATAGGAATCGGCATACTTACCTTTGGATTAGGCTGGTTTATTGCAAGCAAATTAGGCGGAGAGTAAAGGTAAAAAAATAAAAAAACATATGAAAAAGGCATCATTCTGAATTTATTTTTCGAATGATGCCTTTTTAACGTATTTCCTTATCCATTGGACTTTACCTCGTTTGAAATATTTGTTTTATAAAATTTCTATTGGAAGTTAGTTACTGTTTCTGGTGGTCCGTACCGTCCTTTCTTTTATATTATGAAGTAAATGTTTTGGTGGAATCAGTCCTTTCTGTGTTTTTGTCCTTTGATTTATTTGATAATTGAATTATAACAGTATATATCGTATCTGTCAATATAAAAATAGAAAAAAGATAAAAAAGTTTTAAATAGATAAAATTAATTGTTTTAATTTCATAAAATATCTGAAAATTTGTGAAAGTGAAAAAGTAGAAAATCAAAGAAAAGAGTGCTATAATGTGCATTAGTTCAGAAAAAATCATGAGAGGAATATAGTTATGAAAATTAGAACAGCAAGGCTTGAGGAGATTCCTGAGATTATGAAAATTTACGATACAGCCAGAAGGTTTATGCAGGAGCATGAAAATCCCACCCAGTGGAAAGCCGGATACCCTTCCAGGGAGCTGGTGGAACGGGACTGTAAACAGGGATGGCTCTATGTATGCGAAGAGCAGGAAACTCTGGCTGGTGTGTTTATGTTTTGTACAGAGCCGGATGCCACCTATCAGAAGATTTATGAAGGAAAGTGGATTCAGGAGGGAGCTTACGGAACCATGCACAGAATGGCATCCTCTGGACAGATAAAAGGGGTAGCTTCCTTTTGCCTGGACTGGTGCTTTAAGCAGTGCGGCAATGTACGGGGAGATACCCACGAGGATAATTATGTGATGCAGCGTGTGTTTGAAAAAAATGGCTTCCAGAGGTGTGGTATTATCCATGTAGAAGATGGAACGCCGAGAATTGCCTATCAGAGAATAAAATAAAGGAGAAGTAAAAATGCAATTACCAGAGAGAAATCAGCCCTGCTGGTGTGGCAGTGGCAGAAAATATAAGAAATGCCATTGGGCTTTTGATGAAAAACTAAAGATGTATGAGAATCAGGGAATTCTGGTGCCTTCCCATGAACTCATTAAAACACCGGAGCAGATTGAAAAAATCAAAGAAAGTGCGAAAATTAACATTGCCATTTTAGACTATGTGGCAGAGCATATTCAGGAAGGAGTTACCACACAGGAGATTGACAACTGGGTGGCAAAGATTACCAAAGAAGCCGGAGCAGTGGCAGCGCCTCTTGGTTATGAAGGATTTCCTAAAAGCGTGTGTACTTCCATCAATGAGCAGGTGTGCCATGGGATTCCGTCAGAGGATGTGGCGCTGAAAAACGGGGACATTATTAATGTGGATGTGTCTACAATTCTGGATGGTTATTATTCAGATTCTTCCAGAATGTTCTGCATTGGACAGGTGAGTCCGGAAAAACAGAAGCTGGTGGATGTGACCAGAGAATGTGTGGAAAAAGGTCTTGCAAAAGTGAAGCCCTGGGGGTATCTGGGGGATATGAGTCAGGCTGTGCATGAACATGCTCAAGCCAATGGATATTCTGTGGTGCGGGAAATTGGTGGTCATGGAATCGGACTGGATTTTCACGAAGATCCATGGGTAGGATATACACAGCAGGCTGGAACCGGAATGCTTCTGGTACCTGGCATGATGTTTACCATTGAGCCAATGATTAATATGGGAAGCTATGAAATCTATGTGGATGACAGTGACGGATGGTCTGTGTATACGGAAGATGGTCTGCCTTCTGCACAGTGGGAGATTATGGTGCTGGTGACAGAGAATGGATATGAAGTTATTTGTTATTAAGATTTGAAGAAAAAAAGGATTGACAAGCCATATTTAACATGATATGTTTTAAGTGCTTATATGACTGACGGAAGTGGAAATGACCACAGGGAGTATAAGCCAGGGAAGCCGACCGTCTGGGCATATATGCCCGGGCAGTGGGCTTTTTTGCATGTTACATTTATAAAAAAGCAGCCGGGTATCTATTCACTGCACTCTGTGAGTGCGCAATTCCAAATATAAAGGAGATTGATTTTATGGAAATGTTATCACTGGTAAATGAACTGAAAGAAAATACCTATCCGGGACGAGGCATTGTGCTTGGAAAATCAGAGGATGGAAAAAAGGCAGTGGCTGCATACTTTATTATGGGAAGAAGTGAAAACAGCCGGAATCGTGTTTTTGTGGAAGAAGGACAGGGTATTCGCACACAGGCATTTGACCCTTCCAAACTGGTAGACCCAAGCTTGATTATTTATGCTCCTGTACGGGTACTGGGAAACAAGACCATTGTAACAAACGGAGACCAGACAGACACTATTTATGAGGGAATGGATAAGCAGATGACCTTTGAGCAGTCTTTAAGAAGCAGGGAATTTGAACCAGATGCTCCGAATTATACACCAAGAATTTCCGGTATTATGCATGTGGAAAATGGGAAATATAATTATGCCATGTCTATTTTAAAGAGCAATAATGGAAATCCGGATGCCTGTAACCGTTATACCTTTGCTTATGAAAATCCGGTTGCAGGAGAGGGACATTTTATTCATACTTATATGCATGACGGAAATCCTCTTCCAAGCTTTGAGGGAGAACCAAAGTTAGTTGGTATTCCAAATGATATTGATGCCTTTACCAAAGAAGTATGGGAAGGTCTGAATGAGGAAAACAAGGTGTCTTTATTTGTACGTTTTATTGATATTGCAACAGATACTTATGAAACCAGAATCGTGAATAAAAACAAATAAGAAAGGGAAGGGAGAACAATCATGAAGGAATTAGCATTGAAATACGGATGTAATCCAAACCAGAAACCATCCAGAATCTATATGGGAAATAATGAGGAACTGCCTATTCAGGTGTTATCAGGAAAACCAGGTTATATTAATTTTCTGGATGCTTTTAATGGCTGGCAGCTTGTAAGGGATTTGAAGAAAGCCACAGGACTTCCGGCGGCAACTTCTTTTAAACATGTGTCTCCTGCAGGAGCTGCAGTAGGGCTTCCACTTACTGAGACACTGGCAAAAATCTACTGGGTAGACGACATGGACTGGAAGAATTTTTCTCCTATTGCCTGTGCCTATGCAAGAGCCAGAGGCGCTGACCGTATGTCTTCTTTTGGAGATTTTATTTCCCTTTCAGATGTATGTGATAAAGATACTGCCCTGTTAATTAAACGGGAGGTTTCTGACGGTGTCATTGCTCCTGGGTATACAGAGGAAGCTTTGGAAATCCTGGGACAGAAGAAAAAAGGAAATTACAATGTGATTCAGATTGACCCGGATTATGTACCGGCTCCCCTGGAACACAAGGAAGTATTTGGCATTACCTTTGAACAGGGACGCCAGGAACTGGCGATTGATGATGAGCTGATTTCCAATCTGGTAACAGAAAACAAAGCGCTCACAGAAGAGGCAAAGAGAGACTTAAAAGTATCTCTTATCATTCTGAAATATACCCAGTCTAATTCCGTATGCTTTGTAAAAGATGGTCAGGCAATCGGTGTTGGAGCAGGACAGCAGTCCCGTGTACATTGTACCCGTCTGGCAGGACAGAAAGCAGATAACTGGTGGTTAAGACAAAGCGAAAAAGTGCTGAATCTGCCATTTAAGGACAGCATTACCAGAGCAGAGCGTGACAATGCCATTGATGTTTATATTGGCGAAGAATATATGGACGTGCTGGCAGATGGGGCATGGGAAAAAGTGTTTACAGAGAAACCTTCCGTATTTACAAGAGAAGAAAAGAGAGCGTGGCTGGATAAGCTCACAGAGGTGACTTTGGGTTCTGATGCCTTCTTCCCATTCTCTGATAATATTGAACGGGCCCATAAGAGCGGTGTGGCATATATTGCACAGCCAGGCGGTTCTGTCCGTGATGATGCAGTGATTGAGACCTGCAACAAATATAATATGGTGATGGCATTTACCGGTATTCGTCTGTTCCATCACTAAAAACAGATTAGGAAAAGTATGAAGAGGCACTTCCCTGGGAGGTGCCTCTTGTGTTATACTAATGTGAAGTGTGAAAGAAGGAGGACAATGTATGAAGAGAAATGAAGCAGAGCCAAAGAGGGAAGTATTTGGATCCAGGTTTGGATTTATTGTGGCATGTATCGGCTCTGCAGTAGGAATGGGAAATATCTGGATGTTTCCGTACCGTACAGGACAATACGGAGGGGCGGCCTTTTTGATTCCCTATTTTATTTTTGTAGTGATTCTGGGATTTTCCGGTGTGGTAGGGGAGATGGCCTTTGGCCGTGCCATGAAAACAGGCCCTTTGGGAGCTTTTGGGAAAGCCATGGAAATGCGTGGGAAAAAGGGCGGAAAGCTGCTGGGAATGATTCCGGTGCTGGGCTCCTTTGCCATTGCAGTGGGATATTCGGTCGTTGTTGGATGGTTTCTGCGGTTTCTGTGGGGAGCAGTCACAGGGGAATTAATGGAAACTAAGGATACCGGTGCATATTTTGGAGAGATTTCGGGAAACTTTGGAAGTGTGGGGTGGCATTTCCTGGGGCTTGGTCTGACCTTTCTTATTATGATTTTTGGCATTTCCAAGGGCATTGAGAAAATGAATAAAATCATGATGCCTGTGTTTTTCGTGTTTTTTATTTTTCTGATGATTCGGGTGTTTACCCTGGACCATGCGGCGGCAGGATATGAATACCTGTTTGTGCCAAAGTGGGAATATCTGAAAAATCCAAAGACCTGGGTGTATGCCCTGGGACAGGCCTTTTTCTCCCTGTCTTTAGCAGGTTCCGGTACCATTGTTTATGGAAGCTATCTTTCCAAAGATACGGATGTGGTGTACAGCGCCAGAAATGTAGCGTTTTTTGATACCTGCGCAGCGCTTTTGGCTGGTCTGGTTGTCATTCCTGCAGTGTTTGCCTTTGGCATGGATGTGTCGGCAGGACCGCCGCTTATGTTTATTACTCTGCCAAGTGTGTTTCAGCAGATGCCCTTTGGACAGATTTTTGCAATCGTCTTTTTTATTGCAGTTTTGTTTGCTGCCATTACTTCTTTGATGAATCTTTTTGAAACGCCTATTGAGGCTTTGCAGAATCAGTTCCATTTGTCCAGGGCAGCGTCTGTTGGAATTGTGGCAGCAGGAGCCTGCGGTATTGGTGTGTTTATTGAAAGCGGGGATATGGTGAGTATCTGGATGGATGTGGTGTCTATTTATCTCATTCCTCTTGGAGCGCTTTTGGCGGCAGTGATGTTTTTCTGGGTATGTCCCAAAGGCTTTGCAAGAGACCAGGTACAGCTTGGAAGGTCGAAAAAACTGGGAAAATGGTTTGAGCCTGCTACACGGTATTTTTTTGTGGGGCTTACGATTCTTGTATATATTTTAGGGATTCTTTACGGAGGCATTGGGTAATTCGGTGAATTCGTGGATTGACAAGAAAAGATTTTTTGATATACTTTAATAGACAAAAGTAATCCAGCCAAAGATAGGAGTGTTTGACATGAGTATTAGAATTGGAATTTTAGGATATGGAAATCTGGGACGTGGCGTGGAATGTGCGGTAAAGCACAATCCTGACATGGAATTAAAGGCAGTTTTTACACGCCGTAACCCGGAAGATGTGAAGATATTAACAGAGACAGCAAAGGTGTACCATGTAGATGAAGCCGTGAACATGAAGGATGAACTGGACGTTCTCATTATCTGCGGTGGAAGCGCCACAGATTTGCCGGTGCAGACACCCAAGTATGCAGAATATTTTAACGTGGTGGACAGCTTTGATACCCATGCCAGAATCCCGGAGCATTTTGCTGCTGTGGATGAAGCCGCAAAAAAAGGCGGACATGTGGCAATGATTTCCGTAGGCTGGGATCCGGGTATGTTTTCTCTGAACCGTTTGTATGCAAATGCCATTTTACCAGGGGGAAAAGATTATACCTTCTGGGGAAAAGGCGTAAGCCAGGGGCATTCTGATGCAGTGAGAAGAATTCAGGGAGTTGTGGATGCCAGACAGTATACCATTCCGGTAGAGGCTGCCCTGGATGCAGTAAGAAACGGTGAGAATCCGGAGCTTACAACAAGAGAAAAACACACCAGAGAAGTGTTTGTAGTGGCAGAAGAAGGTGCAGATAAAGGACGTATTGAAAACGAAATCAAAACCATGCCAAATTATTTTGATGAATATGATACAACTGTACATTTTATTACAGCAGAAGAAATGGAGAAGGAACATAAGGGACTTCCACATGGAGGATTTGTTATCCGTACCGGAAAAACCGGCTGGGAGGATGAGCATGACCATGTGATTGAATACAGCCTGAAGTTAGATTCTAATCCGGAATTCACTTCTTCTGTAATTGCGGCATACGCAAGAGCAGCGTATCGGTTAGGCCAGGAAGGACAGACAGGCTGCAAAACCGTCTTTGATGTGGCGCCTGCTTATTTAAGCGTCCAGACTCCGGAAGAACTGCGGGCTCATATGCTGTAAGAATGCAAAAGCGAGGTAAGAACATTGGGCCGGAAATTTGATTGGAAAAAAGAAAGTAAGCGGTTGATTTTTGGTCTGATTGGTGCTGTGATTATGGCAGTGAATATTAAAACCTTTGTCCGGGCAGGTGGGCTGTATCCAGGGGGCTTCAATGGAGTTACCCTGCTGATACAGACCATTTGTGACCGGTTTTTTGATATTACGGTTCCATTTTCCCCCATCAGTCTGGCATTAAATGCAATTCCTGCGATTATCAGCTTTAAAGCCATTGGAAAACGTTTTACCGTAGTGACCAGTATTCTGGTTGTGGCGACCAGTTTTATCACAGATATGGTACCGGCAATTCCTATTACAGAGGATATTTTGCTTATCTGTATTTTCGGAGGACTGATTAACGGAGTTGCTATCACCATTGCGCTTTTGGGAGGGGCTTCTACAGGAGGTACAGACTTTATTGCCATTTATTTTGCAGAAAAGAAGAACAAAGATGTATGGAACTATATTCTGGTAGGGAATGTAGCTGTGCTGATGATTGCCGGATATCTTTTCGGATGGGACAAGGCGCTGTATTCTATTATCTTTCAGTTTACCTCAACCCAGGTGATTCATCTGTTATACCAGGTTCAGAAAAAAGTTACGTTGTTTGTAGTGACAGAGGAGCCGGAGGCAGTATATCAGGCTATTTCAGAGGTGACAAACCACAGTGCCACTGAGTTTTCTGCTACAGGAATGTATTCTAATGAAAAGAGGAAAATGATTTATTCGGTAGTGTCTACCATGGAGGCCAAGGTACTCATTCAGCGGGTTATGGAGGCGGATCCAAGAGCCTTTGTGAACGTGGTGAAAACGGATACCTTAATTGGCAGATTTTATCAGAAATCCAATTATTGACAAAGGGATATAACATTGACTATACTTTTTATATGGTTGATGTTATATCTTTTTGTTTTGGGAGGAAGTAGAAGTGGAGAAAATGATAAAGGAAATACGTTTGCAGCTTCAAATGAGTCAGGAAGAATTTGCTAAGAAATTAAAAGTTTCTTTCGGTACGGTGAATCGCTGGGAAAATGGTCATGTTCTGCCAAACAGACTTGCACAGTCTAAACTATACGAACTGTGTAAGGAGAAGGATATTTCTGTATATCAGATGATTCTGAAAAGAATTGCAAGAGAAGCATCGAAGATAAAACTGGAAGGAAATCGGGTTTTACTATATCATGGATCTAAATCCGGGATAAAGGGTGCTATTGAGCCAAAGAGCAGGGCACGGTGCGACTTCGGAAAAGGATTTTATATGGGAACAGAGCCAGGTCAGGCATTGACACTTATTTGTGATTATGAAAAGTCAAAGTTTTATATTGTTTCTCTTGATATGAATGGATTAGATACCTTGGATATTTCAGTAGGAATGGATTGGGCTATGATGATAGCATTTCACAGAGGGAAAATGGAGAGCGTAAAAGGAACCTCTTTTTATGAAAACTATAGAGAAAAAACGAAACAAAAAGATTTGATTATTGGTAACATTGCAAATGACCGTATGTTTTATGTAATCGATAATTTCTTTTTGGGTAATATTACAGACAAAGCACTTACCAGCAGTTTATCTGCATTGCAGTTGGGAAAACAGTATGTGGCAGTTTCGCAGAAGGGCTGCGGTGCAGTGGAAATTGAATGTGAAATAGAGCTGTCTCATATGGAAAGACAATTTTTGAAAGACGAAGCAGAGCAAAACAGAGTAAAAGGTATTTCTCTTGCCAATGAAATTTGTAAAAATTATCGTCGGGAGGGGTTGTTTTTTGATGAGATTTTGGAAAATATAAAAACAGGAGGCAGGGAATGGATGGATTACAATTAAAGTTATGTGATATTCAGGGTAGACTGTTTGAACTGTCTGTAGAGAGAAAATATGGCAGCCTGGAATTTGTGAAGGCGTTTATGATGTCAGATACAGCAAAAGCACTTGATTCCAGATATAACCGTATGCAATGGGCAGGAGAAGAGTATCTGTTGGAAGAAATCGTGGAAGAGGCAGGAGAAGAGAACCTTAAAAGAGGGGAGGTTTTTTCTAAAGAAGTGTTGTACTGGATGGGATATATTTACCGGTATTGGCATTATTATACCGGAGAGGAAAGCCGGAAAATTTATAAGCAGGCTTCTGGTAAAACTATGAAGAGAAATTATCTGATGTTTCATACCATGGATCCAGTTCTGGCAATTGAAGATTTAAAGGAAATTTATAGACAGAGACAACGTGGGTAAAAAAGAAAGTGTTGCAATTTTCAATCCTGTTTCGGATGAGAATTGCAACACTTTCTTTTTGTCATTTATTTCTTCCCATTAAAGCAGTAAGTACATACTTTACATGGCTCAATAGGAATTGCTGCCAGCAGGTCATCCAGGCGGTGGTAATGCAGGGTGGTGAAGTTTAATTTCTTTGCAATTTCTTCCAGCATTTCCTGATAATTCTGGGAATCCGGATCTGCATAAGTATCCAGAACTTCCCGGCTGACGTTTTCTCCTTCCCGTTCTGCAATAATTCTTCTGGTAATCAAATCCATTTCAGATTTGGAACGGGAGAAGTTCAGGTACGGGCATCCAAACAGCAGAGGCGGGCAGGCAGGACGGATGTGTACCTCCTTCGCGCCGCTGCTGTAGAGAAATTCTGTAGTTTCCCGAAGCTGGGTTCCCCGGACAATGGAATCATCAATGAGCAGAAGGCTGCGGTTTTTGATGAGAGCCTCCACAGGAATCAGCTTCATTTTGGCAATCAGATTCCTCTGCTCCTGTCTGGAAGGCATAAAGGAACGTGGCCAGGTTGGTGTGTATTTAATAAATGGACGTGCAAATGGAATGCCGGAAGCATTTGCATAGCCAATGGCATGAGGAATACCGGAATCAGGAACCCCGGCTACCAGATCAGGATTGACGTCATCTCTCATAGCATCACGTTTGGCAAGAAGTTTTCCGCAGTCATAACGCATGGTTTCCACGTTAATTCCTTCATAGGTAGAGGTAGGGTATCCATAGTAAACCCACAGGAAAGAACAGATTTTCATTTCGTTTAAAGGTTCTGAAAGTGTCTGTATGCTTTCCGGTGTAAGGAATACGATTTCTCCTGGACCTAGTTCCCGCATGGTTTCATAGCCAAGATTCAGGTAAGCAAAGCTTTCAAAGGAAGCGCAGTACGCACCATCTTTGTGACCGATAATCAGAGGGGTACGCCCCATGCGGTCCCTGGCAGCATAGATTCCTTCCGGGGTGAGAAGCATCAGTGTCATGGAACCTTCAATCAGTTCCTGTGCATAACGGATACCGTCTACAATGGTTGCCTGCTGGTTAATGAGAGAGGCAACCATTTCTGTGGGATTAATCCCGCCGCCGCTCATTTCCAGGAAATGGGTACAGCCATTTTTGTAAGAAATATCCACCAGCTCGTCCATGTTATTGATTTTTCCTACTGTGGTGATGGCAAAGGTTCCCAAATGTGACTGAACCATAAGTGGCTGGGGCTCATTGTCTGAGATACAGCCAATGCCGGAAGTTCCTTCCAGCTCGTCTAAGTCTCCGTCAAATTTTGTACGGAAGGGTGTGTTTTCAATGTTATGGATTGAACGATGAAAACCCTGAGAGCCGTATACGGCCATCCCCCCTCGTCTTGTACCTAAATGAGAATGGTAGTCTGTTCCGAAAAATAAGTCCAAGGTACAACTGGACTTAGAGGTTACTCCAAATATTCCGCCCATTGTTATTCTCCTTTTCTTGTATTTCGTTGGATTTCGTCATACCCATTTATTATATACTCTTTGAAAAGGATTCGTAAAGACATTTCCCGCAACTTTTTCCCTTCGCAAGGGAGAAAAAATAGTGTATAATAGGTACAAAGATGTGCAAATAGACAAGAAAAGGAGATTAGAATGAAATTTATTTCATGGAATGTCAATGGACTTCGCGCCTGTGTGCAGAAGGGCTTTACCGAATATTTTGAGAAAGAAGACGCGGATTTTTTCTGCCTGCAGGAGACAAAGCTGCAGGAAGGACAGATTGATTTTGCGCCGGAGGGCTATTATTGCTATTGGAACTATGCAGTGAAAAAAGGATATTCCGGAACTGCCATTTTTGCAAAAAAAGAGCCTTTGTCAGTGGCTTATGGAATAGGGATAGAAGAGCATGACCAGGAGGGGCGTGTGATTACCCTGGAATACGAAAATTTTTATATGGTGACCGTGTATACCCCCAATTCTCAAAATGAGCTGGCAAGACTGGATTACCGTATGAAATGGGAGGATGATTTCAGGGCATATTTATTAAAACTCAATGAGAAGAAACCTGTGGTGATGTGTGGAGACTTAAATGTAGCACACAAGGAAATTGACTTAAAGAATCCAAAAACCAACCGGCATAATGCGGGATTTACAGATGAAGAAAGAGAAAAGTTTACCCAGTTTTTAGAAGCTGGTTTTCTTGACACCTTCCGGTATTTTTATCCGGAAGAAACAGGGATTTATTCCTGGTGGTCTTACCGGTTTAAGGCAAGAGAGAAAAATGCAGGGTGGAGGATTGATTATTTCTGTGTATCAAAGGAGCTGGAGGAGAAACTGATTTCTGCGAAAATTCATACGGAAGTATTTGGGTCTGACCACTGCCCTGTGGAGGTGCAGATTGCATTATGATGGAGAAGGTAAGGCTGACACAGCTTTCCAAAAGTGCAGGCTGTGCGGCAAAGCTAAGTCCCCAGATTCTTTCTGAGGTGATGGGGAAGCTGCCTGGATTTCAGGATGAGAATTTGCTGGTGGGAGTGGAAACTTCTGATGATGCGGCAGTGTATCAGATTAGTGAGGAGCTGGCGCTGATTCAGACCCTGGATTTTTTTCCTCCCATGGTGGATGACCCTTATACCTTTGGACAGATTGCGGCTGCCAATGCCATGAGCGATATTTATGCTATGGGAGGAGAGCCTAAAATTGCACTGAATATTGTGGCTTATCCCAACTGTCTGGGAACAGAGCCCCTGGAAGCCATTCTAAGCGGCGGGGCTTCTAAGGTAAAAGAGGCTGGCGCAGTTCTGGCAGGAGGACATTCTATTAATGACGAAGAACCCAAGTATGGCATGTCAGTTACCGGGTTTGTACATCCTGAGAAGGTGTGGAAAAATTATGGAGCAAAGCCGGGGGATTTGATGATTTTAACCAAGCCTTTGGGAACCGGATTGGTCAATACTGCGGTAAAGGCAGATATGGCATCCAAAAGAGCCATGGAGGAGGCCAGAAACAGTATGACAACTCTGAATAAAGTGGCAAAAGAGGTTTTTTCAGACTTTCCGGTACATTGTTGTACTGATGTGACAGGATTTTCTCTGGCAGGGCATGGGCTGGAAATTGCCAGGGCAAGCAATGTGACTCTGGAAGTGTGGGCAGAGGAGCTTCCGGTGCTATGGGAGGCTTTGGACTATGCGGCTATGGGTCTGGTTCCGGAAGGAACTTATCGGAATAAGAACTTCCAGAAGCAGGAAGTAAGGCTTGAGGCAGAGATTTCAGAAGCAATGGAGGACTTGATTTTTGACCCCCAGACCAGCGGCGGACTTCTGGTGTGTATGGAAGAGCAGTATGCCAGGGAGGCACTGAAAACTTTAAAAGACAGAGGGATTGCCACACCGGCAGCCATTGTGGGACAAGTAAAGGAAAAAGGAGCATATTTCCTTGAGGTTTGCAGCCGATAAGAAGGGAGGCAGACAGATTTGGACAAGGTGATTTTTCATATTGATGTAAACAGCGCCTTTTTATCCTGGGAAGCGGTTTACCGGCTAAAGGAGCAGGAGGGGACTGTGGATTTAAGAGAGATTCCCTGTGCGGTTGGCGGGGATAAAACCAAGCGCAGAGGTGTGATTCTGGCAAAATCCCTGTCTGCAAAAGCTTATGGCGTGCGGACAGGAGAGCCTATTACCGATGCACTGCGTAAATGTCCTGGACTTACCATTGTTCCGGCTCATCATGGAATGTACAAGGAATATTCAGCGCAATTTATGAGGATTTTAAGGGAATACAGCCCGGAGGTAGAGCAGTACAGCATTGACGAGGCTTTTATGGATATGAGCGGCATGGAGTACTTGCTGGGAGACCCTGTGGCATTTGCCCATAAATTGAAGAACCGCATTAGCCGGGAACTGGGATTTACAGTGAATGTGGGAATTTCCAGCAACAAGTATCTGGCAAAGATGGCTTCGGATTTTGAAAAACCGGATAAAGTCCACACCTTGTTTCCAGAGGAAATCCAGGAGAAAATGTGGCCGCTGCCAGTATCAGAACTTTTGTTTGTGGGAAAGGCAACAGCAGGAGTTTTGAAAAAACTGGGAATCCGTACCATTGGAGAGCTGGCAAATACAGACGTGGAAATCTTAAAGCATCATTTGAAAAAGCAGGGAGAAAGCATCTGGAATTTTGCCAATGGAAGAGACGCTTCCCTGGTGGAGGGAACGGTTCAGGAGAATAAAGGCTATGGGAACAGTACCACCATTGCTTTTGATGTGACGGATGAGGTAACTGCCAAAATGGTACTGCTGTCTCTGTGCGAGACCGTGGCATCCAGGCTTCGTAAAGATGATACCAAAGCAGAGGTGGTTTCTGTTTCTATCCGGGACTATGAATTGAAAACCGTGTCTCATCAAAGAGTTATGACAGCCCCTACCAATCTTACAGATGAACTTTACCAGACAGTGTGCGTGCTGTTTGATGAATTGTGGGATGGAAGCCCCATTCGTCACCTGGGAGTTCATACCAGCCGTGTTTCCAGGGAAGAGCGGGGGCGGCAGATGAGCCTGTTTGACAACACAGATTATGAGAAAATGGAGAAGATGGACCAGGCGGTAGACGCCATCCGGAAAAAGTTTGGCAAGGATGCCATTATGCGGGCTTCTTTTCTGGATAATAAAAAGATTGAGAATATGACAGGCGGTCATCCGGATGGAAGACAGGTGAACTTAAAAACACTGAGGGAGAAAAAGAATGAGTGAAATCATAGAGGAATTTTTCCAGGGCTATTGCAGGGCTTATGATATGGCGCGGACTGCGGTAGGAGAATTTCGTCTGGAAGATAAAAAGCTGGTATTAGACCAGATTGATTGTGATTATGGAACCTGTATTCATGGGGAAAACTGCCAGATGATGAAACAGGTTTTTGCGTTTATGGAACAAGAAAATGAGAAACGGAGAGAGTAGAATATGTTAAAAATCAGAGACATCAGAGAAGAGGACAGGGAGATATTTTTTGAAATGGCAAAGGACTTCTACGGAGGACCTGCCTGTGACCATGAGATTCCACAGAAGCATTTTGAGGATACTCTTAGGGAGTGTCTGCGGAGCAGGGAGTATTCCAGAACCTTGATTTTGGAAGATGAAACAGGGGTTGCGGGATATTTTCTTCTGGCAATTACCTGGAGTAACGAAGCCGGAGGCATGGTTATCTGGCTGGATGAGCTTTATTTTAAGCCGGAATACAGGGGAAAAGGATATGGAACGCAGGCTTTTGCCTGGGTGGAAAAAGAGTATCCCGATGCAAAACGTTTCCGACTGGAGGCGACTTACAGCAATGAAAGAGCAATTTCTCTGTACCGGAAGCTGGGGTATGAAGAACTGAATTATTATCAGATGATAAAGGATAGAAAGTAGGAAAAGTTATCGTAATATACGGACGCATCTAAGGCCTGCCTTTGCCGTTTATGCTCAGTCTGCGTTCCAGTTGAGCCTGGAGTCTCAACTGGTACTCGACAGATTCGCTAAAGCGGCAGAGACAGGCCTTAGATGCTGTGTATTTACTTACGGTAGTTTTATTCTTTAGATATGGTGAGGTGTGGCCATGTGTTTTACTTCCGGGACTGCCATGAGGATGGGGTAGAGTACCAGAGAGAGGATGAGACCGCTGACACCCTGAATGAGGTTGGCGGGAATGCTGGAAAAGGCGCCTGCACCGTACATAAAGTATTCGCAGATGAAATACCCCCCGGCAACGAAAATGATGTCCAGGATTCCCCCTGCGGCTACACCGAGATAGCGGGATTTCTCTGTTTTTCCCAGTTTTTGGTAGGCGAAAGCGGAACTAAAGGCAACCAGTCCCTTTATGACAAAGGTAATGGGGACATACATGAGATATCCGCCCAAAAGGTCTGACATACAGGAGCCGATGCCTGCTGCCAGGAAGCCCCACATAGGTCCAAGAATTACGCCACAGAGAATCACAATGGCATCTCCCGGGTGGATATAACCTCCAGTACCTGGGGTAGGAATGCGGATGGACATAGTAGCCACACAGGACAGTGCTGCAAATAATGCTGCCAGAATTAATTTTTTGGTATTTACTTTCATAAAAAATGCTCCTCCTTTTTGCTGGTTTTTCTTACTATAAACTGCAAGTGGACTTTGATAAAGAGCCAGTTTTAGAAAAATAAACCAAGCCAGTTAAGGAAGAGCAAAGATAATTTACCGGAAAGTCAGAGAATCATCTGTCATGGAATCAATAATAGCCAGAGATTCTACACGGATACCTTCTTCACGAAGCATATCGCCGCCATGCTGGAAGCCCTTTTCAATGACAATGCCAGTACCTTCCAGAACTGCGCCGGAATTCTTCACAATTTCAATCAGTCCCTTCAGGGCACAGCCATTTGCCAGAAAATCATCAATGATTAATACGTGGTCTTCCGGTCCAAGGAACTTCTTGGAAAGAATGACATCGTAAACCTTTTTATGGGTAAAGGATTCGATTTTTGTGCTGTACATTTCACCGTCCAGATTTAAGCTCTGGGCTTTCTTTGCAAATACCACAGGCACATTGAAATACTGTGCTACAATACAGGCAATTCCAATACCGGACGCCTCAATAGTGAGGATTTTGGTAATGGGTGCATCTGCGTAAATACGTTTAAATTCTTTTCCGATTTCATTAATGAAAGGAATATCCATCTGGTGGTTTAAAAAGCTGTCCACCTTTAAAATATTTCCTGGTTTTACAATTCCGTCTTTTAAAATACGTTCTTTTAAAAGCTGCATATCTGGTATCCTCCCGATTTTTATACAAATACAATAAAATTTTGATACTAACCATCATATGACATAATGCGACACTTGGCAACTTCTTTTTTTGTTTTTTTCATGAAAAATCTTTCCAATGGGAAATTTTGTGGTATAATATGGAGTATTAAAGTCCAAAAAAGGAGATGCGTCATGGTAGATTATGAAGTTATTCATGAGATTTTGAACCTGTGTCCTGGTAATCAGATGCGGGATGTTTTTATAGAGGAAATCCAGCTTCCAGAGAATGCGGATTTGGAGGAATATGTAAGAGAAAAATTTAAAAATGAGGGAGAACTGAAAATTGATCGTACAGACAGAGCAGATGGCAGTGTGGTTTTTGACATTATGACTGCTGCCATTCACCAGAAATGTACGTTTTCCCGGTTTTAATGGTTTTTCCGTTGCTTTTTCAGAGAGGTTTGATATAATGGAAGAAGTGCGAGAGAGGAGGGCACAGAATATGGAGGAAACAAGGCAGGAGCATACCCATGTCCTGGAAGATGGAACCGTTGTAGTGCATCACCACGGACATACTCATAGCCATACGCATACCAAAGCTGTGCTGAACCGGCTTTCCCGTGCGATTGGTCACATGGAATCCATCCGCAGAATGGTGGAAGAAGGCAGGGACTGCAGTGAGGTGCTGATTCAGTTGTCTGCTGTGAAGGCTGCTATAAATAATACAGGAAAAGTGATTTTACAGGATCATATTGAACACTGTATTGTAGATGCCATTGAAAGCGGTGACCATGAAGCGTTAGAAGAATTAAATAAAGCTATTGACCGCTTTATGAAATGATAAATGGAAAAGAAAGGATAGGGAAACATGAGCGAAGAAAAGAAACAATGTGACAGCGCAACCTGTGATAAGGAAAGCTGTGCCGGATGCAGCCATGCAAAAGGTAATGGAGTTCCAAAAGAACAGTTAAATGCACATTCAAAAATTACAAAGGTAATTGGAGTTGTCAGTGGAAAAGGCGGCGTTGGAAAATCCATGGTAACCGCGTCTCTGGCAAATGAAATGGCATACCAGGGATTTAAGGTTGGAATCATGGACGCGGATATTACAGGACCATCCATTCCAAGAATGTATGGACTGAAAGGCTCTGCTGTAGCAGATGAAAAGGGAATTTATCCTATGGTAACAGGAAATGACATTAAGGTGATGTCTATTAATCTGCTGCTGCCACAGGAGGATGCGCCGGTTATCTGGAGAGGTCCGATTCTGGCAAACATGGTAAAACAGTTCTGGACCGATGTTATCTGGGGCGAACTGGACTACCTTTTTGTAGATATGCCACCGGGAACAGGAGATGTGCCTCTTACGGTATTCCAGTCTCTTCCGATTGACGGAATTGTCATTGTATCTTCTCCTCAGGAACTGGTACAGATGATTGTAAAAAAAGCCTATAACATGGCAGAAATGATGCACGTACCGGTGTTTGGACTGGTAGAGAACTACAGCTATGTGAAATGTCCGGACTGCGGCAAGAAGATTTATGTGTTTGGTGAGAGCAAAATTGATGCAGCGGCAGCAGAAGTACAGGTTCCGGTAATTGGCAAAATGCCTTTGGATTCTGATATTGCAGCAGCAGTAGATGCAGGTCAGTTTGCAGGTGTTTTGAATACTTACCTGTCTGGAGCAGGAGAGTTTCTTCCACAGGTATAAAAAATAGAGAACATAAGAAAACGGTTTCTTTTGGGATGGAGAAATTCCTAAAGGAAACTGTTTTTTCTTTTTTCCGGGAAGGGACTGTGCTAAAATAGAATTATGGAGAATCAGAAAAAAGAAATCATTCAAATTTCTGTCCGAAATCTGGTGGAGTTTATTTTGCGAAGCGGGAATCTGGATAACAGGAGAAGCTTTGCAGCAGATAAAGAAGCCATGCTAAAGGGCAGTAAAATACACAGAAAAATACAGAAACAGATGAAAGCCTCTTACCGGGCAGAAGTCCCCCTTGGCTGGGATCAGGAGTATGATGAATTTATCATTCGCGTGGAAGGAAGGGCGGATGGAATCATAGAGGAAGACGGGGAAACGGTCATTGATGAAATCAAAGGGGTGTATATGGACCTTGCCTATCTGGAGGAGCCGGTAAGTGTTCATAAGGCACAGGCCATGTGTTATGCCTATATGTATGGAAAACCTCTGAAAAAAGAGGAAATTCAGGTACAGATGACCTACTGTCAGATTGAAACAGAAGAAATCAGGCGGTTCAGGGACAACTTTACACTTTCTTATCTGGAAAAGTGGTTTGAGGATTTAATGGCAGAGTACTATAAATGGGCAGAATTTCAGTACCGCAGGAGAATTGAAAGGCGAATTTCCATGGAGGGGCTGGAATTTCCCTATCCTTACAGGGAAGGGCAGCGTGAGCTGGTGACCGGAGTTTATCACACCATTCATAAAGGCAGACAGCTTTTTATCCAGGCGCCTACCGGAATCGGGAAGACCATGGCAGCTATTTTTCCCACTGTGCGGGCGGTGGGGGAAGGATATGGGGATAAAATTTTTTATCTCACAGCAAAGACCATTACCAGGACCGTAGCGGAAGAGGCCTTTGCTATTTTAAAGGGGAAAGGACTTTCTTATAAAACATTAAGTATTACGGCAAAAGAAAAATTGTGTCTGTGTGAGGAAACGGAGTGTAATCCAGAGAAATGTCCCTATGCAAAAGGGCATTTTGACCGGGTAAATGATGCAGTGTTTGATCTTTTAAACAGTAAGGATACCTTTCTTAGGGAAGAGCTTTTAGCCCAGGCAGAGGTGTATCAGGTGTGTCCCTATGAAATGTGTCTGGATGTATCCACCTGGGTGGATGCTATTATCTGCGATTATAATTATGCCTTTGATCCCAAGGTGCATTTGAAGCGGTTTTTTGGAGACAGTGTGCGCGGGGATTATCTTTTTCTCATTGATGAGGCGCACAATCTGGTGGAGCGGGGGCGGAAGATGTACAGCGCAACCTTGTGCAAGGAAGATTTTCTGGAACTGGCAAGAATCGTGAAAGAGGTCAGTGGGAAATTATACTGGATTTTGAAGAAGTGTAACAAGCATCTGCTGGAATATAAACGGGAATGTGACAACTATGAGGTGCTGGAAAATATTGCGGGATTTTCTCTGCAGCTTATGAACCTGTTGGGGGAAATGGAGCATTTCCTGGAACAGGAGCATGAGGAAAAGGTGCAGAAGGCGGTTTTGGAATTTTCCTTTGAGGTTCGTCATTTTCTGAATATGTATGAGCTTACAGATGAAAACTATGTGATTTATACCCATTATGGGGAGCAGGAAAATTTTCTCATTACCCTGTTTTGCGTAAATCCAAGAAAGAATCTTCAGGAATGTTTAAATAAAGGAAAAGCTACAGTGTTTTTTTCCGGAACTTTTTTGCCTCTGCCTTATTACCGTTCTCTGTTTAGCATGCGGGAGGATGATTATGCCATTTGCGCCAGTTCTCCTTTTCCAAGGGGAAACCTGAAGCTTCTGGTAGCCAGGGATGTGAGCAGCAAGTATACCAGGCGGGATGCAGGAGAATATGAGAAAATGGCAGAGTATATTCTGCAGATGTTGTTGGGAAAGAAAGGCAATTATCTGGTGTTTTTCCCTTCTTATCGCATGATGGAGGATATTTGTGATGTATTGGAGGAGAAGCTGGAGAAGAGCAACAGCAGGGTGCAGTGTTTGTATCAGACCCCTTCCATGTCGGAACAGGAGAGGGAAGAATTTCTGGAACAATTTCAGGAGGAAGGGGAGAAGACTCTGGCCGGTTTTTGCGTGATGGGAGGCATTTTCTCAGAAGGTATCGACCTGGCAGGGAAAAAACTTATTGGCGCTGCTATTGTGGGAACCGGACTTCCACAGGTAGGGAGTGAACGGGAAATCTTGAAGGAATATTATGACCGGAAGGGAAATATGGGATTTGCCTATGCCTATCGTTATCCAGGGATGAATAAGGTGCTGCAGGCAGCGGGAAGAGTCATCCGAACCAAAACAGACAGAGGCATAGTGCTGCTTTTGGACGAACGATTTCTGCAGAGGTCTTATCAGGAATTGTTTCCTGTGGAGTGGCAGGGATATGATGTGTGTACGGTTTCCCAGGTGGGGGAAAAGATAGGGCGGTTCTGGAATACGTAGGTAAAAGGCTTGCCTGGGGCTTTTGAGTGTATTATAATGAATGGAAAAGAAATCCAGGAGGAGTAGACCATGAAAGTAATCAGTACAGAAAAAGCGCCTGCAGCAATCGGACCTTATTCCCAGGCAATGGTGGTAAAAGGTGTGGTGTTCACATCCGGACAGATTCCATTAAACCCAAAAACAGGAGAAATCCAGGGAACTACTATTGAAGAACAGGCAGAACAGGTGATGAAAAACCTGGGCGCTGTGTTAGAAGCTGCTGGAAGCAGCTATGAAAAAACCATTAAAACCACTTGCTTCTTAGCAGATATGGGTGATTTCGCTGCATTTAATGAAGTGTATGGCAAATATTTTACAGGAAAACCATCACGTTCCTGTGTAGCAGTAAAAACCCTGCCGAAAAACGTGCTTTGCGAAGTGGAAGTCATTGCAGAAGCAGAATAAGAAAAACAAGTGAAAAACACCGCAGTTTTCGTTCATTGATATGAAATCCGCGGTGTTTTTTGCATGTTTAAAGTTGTATTTCCGGCAGTAGGTAGCGGAGAAATTTTTCGCAGGCAGGGGAGGAGAGAAGCTGGGACTGATAAGCCAGAATCAGCTTTCTGGTGGGGATAGGTTCCTTAATATTTAGTGGATAAAACTCTTTTTGGCGGTACTTTAATACATAATCCGGGACAACGGTAATGCCAAGACCAATGTGGGCAAAATCCAGGAGCAGGTCATTGCTGGAAAGTTCTGCTTCCGGTGCCAGAGAAAGTCCGTGTTTTACAAATAGCTGATGGAGAAATTCACTGGTGGTGCTGGATTTGTCCAACATAAGAATGGGATATTTAGTTAGCTCCCGTAAGGAAAGTGGTTGATTTTCCAGGTTGAAAAATTTTTTGCCTGCCACAAAAATATCCTGAAATTCCCGAATGACATAGGAGGTATCTTTTTCTGCCAAATAGGGATTAGGAGTATTTGCCACAATAAAGTCTACCTTGTTGTTATGAAGAAGGGACACGCAGTCTTTGGAAGTTGCGTTGGTGACTTTTATGTGGATATTGGGAAATTCCTGGTGGAAACGTTGGAAATAGGGAACCAGGAAATAACGACAAATGGTATCACTGGCTCCAATGCGTAAAGGCGCTTCCAGGGAAGGAGAATTTAAAATCTGGTTTTCTCCTTCATACAAAAGGTTCACTGCCGGCTCCACATGACGAAGAAGAGATTCCCCCTCTGGGGTCAGGGTGACCTTTTTGGTACTCCGATGAAACAAAGGATGCCCCAGTTTTTGTTCCAGGGACTTCACAGACTGGCTTACAGCAGACTGGGAAATATAGAGCTGCCTTGAGGCCTCGGAAAAGCTCAGGGTGGTAGCTACATAATAAAACACTTTATAAAGCTCAAAACTGATATCCATAAAAAATCCTCTTTCTTAACAATTCTCAAGTATACTATAGAAGTCGGGCAGGAAAGTGTCAATGAAAAAAGGAAAAATGCAGTTTTATTTAGGCAACAAATGTAGTATAATGCGAAAAAAAGATAAGCTGTACACAAATCTTTGAGAGAACAGGGGAGGAATGAATATGTCATTAAAACTAATAAAAGCATCACAAGAGTATCAGAAACAGATTGTTGAAATGTTAGAGGAGTGGATTGACTATAACAGGGAGCATCCGGAGGCAAACACTTCGCCCTGGTCCATTTTCAAAAATGATTATCATGACTTTGAGTATTACAAAAATCATCTAGATGTGGAAGTGCCAACAGAAGGTCTGGTTCCGGATTCAACCTATTTTTGCCTGGACGAAGAACGGAATATTATGGTGGGGGCAATTAATATCAGACACGAATTAAATGATTATTTATTAAACTATGGAGGCCACATTGGCGATGGAATCAGACCAGGTGAGAGAAGAAAAGGTTATGCAACGAAAATGATTGCATTAGGGTTAGAAGAATGTAAAAAACTGGGAATTCATAAAGTTTTGATTACCTGTGATAAGACGAATATTGGTTCTGCAAAATCCATTATCAAAAACGGGGGCATTCTGGAAAACGAAGTGGTAAATCCTGATGGAAATGTTCAGCAAAGATATTGGATAGAAGTGAGCATATAAACAGGGAAAATTAAATGGATAAAAAATACGGAAAATCTTCATGGAAGGTTTATTTTGAAGGGAACTTCTGGGGACATCACAGCAGAGAACATGCAGGAAAAGAAATCAGAATCAATAAAGAATTTGACTGGGCAGGGTATCACTGGATTGTTCCTGCTGTATATTCTTGCAGTAAGGGGCTTGTTATTGATTTTTGCATTCAGATTTCCGTGGAAAGGATTCGTGGCTTCATGGAGAAGTGGAATCTGAGGCCGGAGAATGATTCCTATGAAAATTTTACCAAAGAGCAGCAAATGCAGATGGAAATAGAGAATCCACTTTGTCTGGATTTTCGCCCAGGTATAGAGTTAAACGGGAATACGTTGAGGATGTCTCATAGTTGTGGGGTGAGTTTTAATCCATGCTTGCCCAAGAGAAGCTTTCATGAACCAGAGACAAAAGAGGTTATGGAATATTATGGATTGGATGAATCCTGTGGATGGGTTATTGACAGGAGTGCGTTTTCGTGGGCAGGCAGCCGCCGGCCGGAAATTAAGAAGCTTTCATACCTGAGTGATACAATAAAATCATGATTGATATAAAAAAGTAACAAGTTCTTCGCAATGAGGTTGCGGAGATTATCGAAGAAATAGAGGTGGGTGTATGAAAAAGAAAAAACAGGAGATCAGTATTGTTCGATCCTCAGCAGCGGAATACCTGACATTTATTACTGCCACAGGGGAGAGTGATGTAAATGCCGTTTATTGCGATGAAAATGTATGGCTGACGCAAAAAATGATGGGTTTTCTTTATAATGTGGAAACTCATACCATTAACTACCATTTGAAAAAACTGTTTTCAGATGGAGAGATTGAGGAAAATTCAGTTATTCGAAAATTTCGAATAACTGCTGCTGATGGAAAGAACTATAATACCAATCATTATAATTTGAGTGCGATTATTGCAGTGGGGAACAAAGTGGATTCTCCCCGTGCAGTCCAGTTCCGTAAATGGGCAAATCAAATTATTGAGGAATTCACAGTAAAAGGATTTGCAATGGATGACGAACGACTGAAAAACGGCGGTACAGTTCTGACGAAAGATTATTTTAGGGAACAGTTAGAGCGGATTCGTGAAATTCGTCTTTCGGAGCGGCGATTTTATCAGAAAATTACGGATATTTATGCTACCAGCATTGATTACGATTCCAAGGCTGAAACAACAAAAAAATTTTTTGCAAGAGTGCAAAATCAACTTCATTGGGCAATTCATGGAGAAACAGCGGCAGAAACCATATATCACCGTGCCGACAGCACGAAAGCTAACATGGGGCTGAGTACATGGAAAGATGCACCGGATGGAAAAATTCAGCGTTTTGATGTGGTAGTTGCCAAAAACTATCTGACAAAGGAAGAACTTTCGGCTATGGCGAGAATTGTCAATGCTTATTTGGACTTGGCAGAGTTGAGAGCTGAAGAAGAAGTGCCTATGACAATGGAGGATTGGGCAGAGCAGTTTGAAGGCGTTTTACGTTTGAGCAGAAAAGAGATATTAACGGGTGCGGGAACAATTTCTGCAAAAGTCGCTCAGCAGCACGCATTGAGTGAATTTGAAAAATATCGTGTTCGTCAGGACAAGCTTTATCAAAGCGATTTTGACAGAATGTTGCTGGAAACAGATGAAGTACAGAAATTGCCGGATCGTAAATTGACAGCTGAGATAATCGATGTTTCAGCAGAGGAAGACGGTGAATAGTAAGAGTAAACTTGATGAATTAATCGGGAATATTGCCTTGCCAGAGTAGAGTATAAAAAACTTAAAGAAGGTTGTAATTCACAGTCTTGGAATAATGAATTGTAATATTTATGATTGTATTATTAAGATAGTAAAGAGATTATTTGAGGTGGTCAATTCGTTGCAACCATGCGCCCCATGGGTTAAAAGGAAGACCGTGACATCTACCAAATAATCTCTTTCAATTATAAATTATGAATACGCTGCTCTGAATGGATAGGGCTTTTTATTGTGTAATGAAATAAATCGTTTCTTTTAATTCATCACTAAATTCCTTTAAGTCATCCATAGTGATTGCACCTTCATTTAAAAGTGAAACAATGTTAGAGATGCAATTAGAACGACTCATTCTTAACTGCACACCAGTATCTTTTTTGTCATTGCGAATCCGATTTTCTAAAGCCCAGAATTTTTCGGAAGGTTTTCCTTCACCATTCAGTAGCTCAATATATTTTTTATTCAATTTATCCATATAGGCTTCTTGCCAGTCTGCAACTTTCTCTCTGAACAAAGCCCAATCCTTTTTGGTAAAACCGTATTCTGACATTAGCATTCCCTCCGCTTTGACATAAGCCAATTATAGTATAAGTATTCTGGTTTCACAATACTTGTATTTAGAAAAAGTTACATTTGAGAATTACAATTCAAAATTGAACTTTAAAATACTGAATGATATAAATTTCCTATAATCAAAAATTATGAAAAGTAGTGTCGTTGGAGAACAATATCGGATTGGATATCAAGATAGAATAATCAGAATATCTAAGAGTCCAGGAACTAAATTTTCATATTTCGCATATGGTATGATAATTAAAAGTTTTTGGGGCGAAATATGAAAAAGAGAATTGCTCTGATTCTTGTAGTTGTGCTATTGTGCTGTTTTGGATTGGCGGCATGTAAAGCCAGGGATGAGGGAGAAAAAAATGAGGAAAGGGAAGAACTTACAAAAGTAACTTTAAATGAGGTTGCGCATTCCATTTTCTATGCACCTCAGTATGTGGCGATTGAGGAAGGATATTTTGAGGAAGAGGGAATTAAGCTGGAACTGGTTACCGGATTTGGAGCTGATAAGGTTATGGCAGCAGTCTTGTCAGGAGATGCTGATATTGGATTTATGGGTTCGGAATCCAGCATTTATGCTTATCAGCAGGGGGCAAATGACAAAGTAGTGAATTTTGCCCAGCTTACCCAAAGGGCAGGAAACTTTCTGGTTTCCAGGGAGAAAATGCCGGAATTTCAGTGGGAAGATTTAAAGGGGAAAGATATTTTGGGCGGACGAAAAGGTGGTATGCCGGAAATGGTATTTGAGTACATTCTGAAACAGCATGGCATGGACCCGGATAAAGATATGAATATTGACCGGAGCATTGACTTTGGTTCTACTGCAGCAGCTTTTTCAGGAGGACAGGGAGAGTTCAGCGTGGAATTTGAGCCATCAGCCACAGTCCTGGAGAAAGAGGGAACAGGATATGTAGTGGCATCCTGCGGCGTAGAGTCAGGATATGTTCCTTATACAGCCTATAGCGCCAAAGAAAGCTATATGAAAGAAAATCCACAGATTATCCAGGGATTTACTAATGCACTGCAAAAAGGCATGGATTATGTAAATACCCATACTCCGGAAGAAATTGCACGCATTATTCAGCCACAATTTAAAGAAAATGATTTGGATACCATCATGACCATTGTGAAACGATATCAGGAGCAAGACACCTGGAAAGAAAATCTGATTTTCGAACAGGAAAGCTTTGAACTGCTGGAAGATATTCTGGACAGTGCAGGAGAGCTAGAAGAGAGAGTACCATATGAAGAACTGGTAACTACAGAGTTTGCAGAACAAGCAGCAGAAGAATAGAAAAAAGAAATGCACAAATAGGTTGATAGATAGAGGGAATATTGATACGCTCTCATAAAAGCGGAGCGTATCAATATTTTAAAATGCAGGTTATGCATCTTCCTTCTCCAGTTTTTCTTCCCGTTTTTTGTAAATATGAGAAAAGAAACTTAATACTACCAGACAGAGAAAACCAGTAGAAAGAAATATAAAAATTCCTGTTGCAATAGAACCGGGAAAATTATGATAATTGTAGTAAGATTTCAAAAACCAGAAGATTCCTGATACCGTTGCCGCAATGGTGCTTATCAGCAGATTTGATTTTACGCTTGGTTTTGATTTTCTATCCCAGATACCATTTTTTATGCAACTGACAAGAAGGTAAATACTAAGACAAAGAAGCACGATGAGTTCTCCAAAAAGATGTTCAAGATTCCCCTTGTCTAAAGCGCTCTGAATAAAAATTACAGCTACTAATCCCCAATAAGCAATCCAACAGCCATAATGTTCAATATTCAGTAATTTTAATTCCTGTCTTTCATCTAAAATTGTTTTCGTCAGTTTCATTTTCATCATCCTCCCAAAATAAATCATCTAAACTTTTGTTTAATACCCTGCAAATTTTCCTGCATAGTTTAATAGTAGGGTTATATTCTCCTTTTTCAATGGCATTTACAGTTTGGCGTGATACGCCAACCGCTTCTGCCAGCGCTTTTTGAGTCATGTCCTTTTCTGCCCGGGCTACTTTTATTGCAATGTTTTTCGGCACTTGGTCACCTCCTCATTTGCAAATCTGTCAGCTACAAACATAGATTACAATATAGGTGATAAAAAGTCAAGTATAATTTACTTTTTGAAAAATAAAAAAGACTTTATGCTCTCTCTGGCAAGGACAGCACGCTGTTGTGATATTTGCTGGAAAAAGTCACATCTTCCCCAAACCATTCCGGCGGCACAAAGGCATTGGCTTCTTCTTCAGAAGAAAATTCCACCTCTGCCAGCCGGAGATTTTCATAAGGTGCATCAAATACATCCAGTTCAATGGTCAATCCCTGGGGAAGTGGCAGAAGATATCTGGTTTTCGTAAGGACGATACCATCTGCTTTTTGCAGTAAATGTTCGTAGGCATCCCGATTGAGAGGCAGATTATATTCTTCCCGGACCATCAAACCTTTGCCTTTATAAGTGAGAATGTATTCTTCATTCTGTTTGCGGATACGTACTACAGGATTGGTGCATAAGTAAGCCTGCTGGATTTTTTTACGTGGGTAGGTTTCCAGATTTTCCGGTAGTTTGTGGATAAGATATTTTTTTTCGATTTCCATATAAATCCTCCTGTGCATGTGATTCTTGCAGTTTCTTTTCAGATATTTTATAATTTTCAGAAGAAAAAGGCAAGGCAGAACCAGGAGGAAGATATGGAGTTTGAAATAGAGAAAATGACCATAAAGGATTTATCTGAAATCATGGAGGTTATGGAAAACGCGAGACAGTCTGTGAAGAAAACAGAATGGTTTGTATCAGATGAGGAAGAGTATGTAAGACAGGTGCTGGAGGGAAAAGGATTTCTGGTAGGAGCAAGAGAAGCAAAAAGCAGAGAACTGGCAGGCTTTTTTATGGTATTTTACCCGGATGTACAGGATAATCTTGGACAATATGCAGGTCTTACCGGGGAGGAACTTGGGAAGGTAGTGTATATGGATTCTGTAGCAGTGAAGGAAAACTACCGGGGAAATGGGCTGCAGGGACGTATGCTTCAAAGAGCAGAGGAAGCGTTAAAAGAACAGCAAAAAGAAAAAGGACAGGATATACAGTATTGTATGTGCACTGTCCACCCGGATAATCACAGCAGTCTGCATACCATGGAGAAGAATGGATATGAAATTGTATCCAGGGAAAGCCTTTATGGGGGACTGGACCGCTATGTTCTGTGCAAGAAACATTTTCTGTAGCTTTATAGAAAATTTAGAAAGTCGCTGATTTGTTTAGATGCAAGAAAGAGAAATGTGTGCTATGATAAGCATAACAAATTTCAAAGGGGGATATAAAGATGGCAAAAGTGTGTGTATTTACCGCAGATGGTTTTGAAGAAATAGAAGGCCTTACAGTTGTGGACTTGCTTCGAAGAGCAGGGGCAGAGGTTCTTATGGTATCTATCAGTGATGGTCTGGCAGTGAAGGGCTCTCATGGAATTGAGATAAAAGCAGATTGTTTTTTTGACGATGTAGATTATAATACCGCGGATCTTCTGGTGTTGCCGGGAGGAATGCCGGGAACCCGTTATTTAGGGGAACATGAGCAGCTTTGCCACCTGCTGCAGGAGTTTGCGGACCAGGGAAAGATGGTTGCAGCTATCTGTGCAGCTCCCAGTGTTCTGGGAAAACTTGGAATCCTGGAGGGAAAACAGGCCGTGTGCTATCCTGGATTTGAGGAACAGCTTACAGGAGCAGAAGTTTTGAAACAGGAAGTGGCAAGACAGGACAATGTTACCACCAGCAGAGGTCTTGGAACCGCAATTCCTTTTGCTTTGGACCTGATTACGCAGTTATACGGGGAAGAAAAAGCAGAAGAAATCAGGAAATCAATTATTTTTCAGGCAGAAATTTAGCTAAACCATAAAAAAATACTGGCGTTTTCAAGTTCCTTGTGCTATACTGTTTCAATGACTGTAAGTATGTAAAAACGCGCTGTTCCCAAGTGGAACAGAATGCATATAGAATTCAAGGAGGAATTATTAACAATGAGTGTACAGGTAGAAAACTTGGAAAAGAACATGGCGAAACTCACAATCGAAGTTGCCGCTGAAGAATTTGAAAAAGCAGTACAGGCTGCTTATATGAAGAACAAAAACAAAATCACAATTCCGGGATTCCGTAAAGGAAAAGCTCCTCGCGTGATGATTGAAAAAATGTATGGAACAGGAATCTTCTTTGAAGATGCTGCAAATGCACTGATCCAGAGAGAATATCCAAAGGCAGCAGATGAAAGTGGCTTAGATATCGTTTCTTATCCTGAAATCGACGTTGTACAGGTGGAAAAAGGAAAATCCTTTATCTTCACAGCAGAAGTAGCTGTAAAACCAGAAGTTACTTTAGGTGAATACAAAGGTCTGGAAGTAGAAGTTGCTCCTGTAGAAGTAACAGAAGAAGAAGTTGCTGCTGAATTAAAGAGAGAGCAGGAAAACAACTCCAGAACTATTGATGTAGATGACAGAGCAGTTGCCGAGGGCGACATGGTTACTTTAGACTTTGAAGGCTTTGTTGATGGCGAAGCATTTGAAGGCGGAAAAGGAACAGACTATCCTCTGACAATCGGTTCCAACTCTTTCATTCCAGGATTTGAAGACCAGTTAGTAGGCGCTGAACTGAACACAGAAGTAGAAGTAAACGTTACTTTCCCGGAAAACTATCATGCAAATGATTTAGCTGGAAAACCTGCTGTATTCAAATGTACAGTAAAAGCAATCAAAGTAAAAGAACTTCCAGAATTAGATGATGAATTTGCAAAAGATGTTTCTGAGTTCGATACTTTAGATGAATATAAAGCTGACATTGAAAAGAATTTAAGAGAACGCAAAGAAGGCGTTGCAAAACGTGAAAGAGAAGACAAAGCAGTAGATGCTGTTATTGCAAATGCACAGATGGATATTCCGGAAGCAATGATTCAGAATCAGATTCAGCAGTTAATGAATGATTTTGTTCAGAGAATGCAGGCACAGGGACTTTCTATTGACCAGTACTATCAGTTCACTGGTCTTGATCAGGCTAAAATCCAGGAACAGATGAGACCACAGGCACTGAAGAGAATCCAGAGCCGTCTGGTATTAGAGAAAGTTGCTGAAGTAGAAAATATCCAGATTTCCGATGAGAAATTTGAAGAAGAATTAAAGACAATGGCTGACATGTACAAGATGGAAGTCGAAAAATTAAAAGAATTAATGGGTGATGCTGAGAAAGAACAGATGAAAAAAGATATTGCTGTTCAGGAAGCAGTTACCTTAGTGGCAGAATCAGCAAAAGTAGTAGAGAAAAAAGAAGAAGCTGCTGAATAATTGACTGTACTCTGCAGAATAGGAGGAGTTTCATGAGTTTAGTACCATACGTCATTGAACAGACAAGCCGTGGAGAGAGAAACTACGACATCTATTCCAGATTATTAAAAGACAGAATTATTTTCCTTGGAGAAGAAGTAACCGATGTATCAGCGAACCTGATTGCAGCGCAGCTTCTCTTCCTGGAGTCCGAAGACCCGGGAAAAGATATTCATTTGTATATTAACAGCCCGGGTGGTTCCGTAACAGCCGGTATGGTGATTTATGATACCATGCAGTACATTAAATGTGATGTATCTACCATTTGTATGGGTCTTGCTGCCAGCATGGGTGCATTTCTTCTGGCAGGAGGAACAAAGGGAAAGAGAATGGCTCTTCCCAATGCGGAAATTATGATTCATCAGCCATCTGGCGGCGCACAGGGACAGGCAACAGATATTGATATTGTTGCAAAACAGATTCTGAAGACAAAAGAGCGTTTAAATACTCTTCTGGCTCAGAATACTGGTCAGCCTCTGGAAGTGATTGCCAGAGATACAGAGAGAGACAACTATATGACAGCCCAGGAGGCTCTGGCATATGGTCTGATTGATTCTGTAATTGAGCACAGATAAGGACACAAAGGATAGAATAGACAGAAGAAAAGACTCCTGCAAAAATTTGCGGGAGTCTTTCAAGGTTTTAGGAAAAAATCAGAAAGATTTATAGAAAGGTTCATAGAAAGGGAAAACATATGGCAATGAAAGGGAATGATACAAAATTCAGATGTTCCTTTTGCGGAAAAACAGATGATCAGGTAACAAAATTAATTGCAGGTCCGGAAGGGACGTATATTTGCGATGAATGTGTGAAGCTTTGTTCTGAAATTATTAAAGAAGAGATGGACAGTGAATATGGGGAAATGTCTGATGAGATTAACCTGTTAAAACCACAGGAAATCAAAGAATTTCTGGATGATTATGTCATTGGACAGGACGAAGCAAAAAAAGTGCTTTCTGTAGCAGTATATAACCATTACAAACGTGTTTTGGCCGGAGACAATACAGATGTGGAACTGCAGAAAAGTAATATTTTAATGCTGGGTCCAACTGGTTCCGGTAAGACTCTGCTGGCTCAGACGCTGGCGAGATTGTTAAATGTGCCTTTTGCTATTGCAGATGCAACAACACTTACAGAAGCCGGATATGTGGGAGAAGACGTGGAGAATATTCTGCTGAAAATTATTCAGGCGGCAGATTATGATATTGAGCGCGCGCAGTACGGTATTATTTATATTGACGAAATTGATAAAATTACAAGAAAATCAGAAAATGCTTCCATTACCAGAGATGTATCAGGAGAAGGTGTGCAGCAGGCTCTTTTGAAAATTGTAGAAGGAACTGTTGCGAATGTTCCGCCCCAGGGGGGCAGAAAACATCCTCAGCAGGAGTTTATTCAGATTGATACTACCAACATTCTCTTTATCTGCGGCGGCGCTTTTGAAGGTTTGGATAAAATTATTGAAACCAGGAAAGATACAAGTTCCATTGGTTTTAATGCAGAAATTAAGAAGCCGGGAGAGGGAAATGTGGGAGAACTCTTAAAAGAGGTTATGCCGCAGGATTTGGTGAAATTTGGATTAATTCCGGAGTTTGTAGGTCGAGTTCCGGTAGTGGTATCTTTAGATGCGCTGGATAAGGAAGCATTGGTAAAAATTCTTACAGAGCCAAGAAATTCTCTGGTTCGTCAGTATCAGACCTTGTTTGGATTAGATGGCATCCAGTTGGATTTTGAAAGAGAAGCATTGGAGGCAATAGCAGATAAGTCCATGGAAAGAAAAACAGGAGCCAGAGGACTTCGGGCAATTATGGAAAATTCTCTTATGGATTTAATGTATACAGTACCCTCTGATGAGAGCATTGCAGGATGTACCATTACCAAAGACGTAGTAGAGGGAAATGGAGAAGCCCTGTTAGAAAGAAGAGAACTTCCGGTCAGCAGAAGGGCAAAAGCAGCGGCCCGCAAGAACAAAGGAAGAACTCCGGAAATAGCATAAATACCAAATGTTAAGGAGGAGCGAGTATGAGTGACATGATTGAAAATTTGCCGGCAATCGCCCTTAGAGGAACCACCATTCTTCCTGATATGATTGTGCATTTTGATGTGAGCAGAGAAAAATCCATCAAAGCCATTGAAAAAGCCATGGTACAGGATCAGAGGATTTTTTTGATTACCCAGAGAGATCCAGAGGTAGAAGAACCTGTTCAGGAAGATTTATATAGAATCGGAACCATAGCTGAAATCAAGCAGTTGGTAAAAACCAAGAATAATATGATTCAGGTACTGGTAGAAGGAAAAGAGCGGGCAGAGTTACTGCGTTTTGAGGAAAATACCAATTATCTAGATGCAGAAATTGCTCTTTTTCAGGAAGAACATGCAGAGGACATGGATGAAAATTTAAAAGAAGCCATGATTCGCGGCATGAAGGAGCTGTTCATTCGTTATTGCAATGAGAATCCAAAGCTTAGTAAGGATCTGGCAAATCAGATTTTGGAGCAGGAAGAAGTGCAGAAAGTCATTGACCAGATAGCAGTGAACCTGCCCATGCGTTACGAAGACAAGCAGAAAATTCTGGATGCAGTTACTTTGGAGGAGCGCTATGAGGTTCTTGGCATGATTCTCAGCAATGAAATTGAAATCATGCAGATTCGTGTAGATTTGAATCAAAAAGTAAAGCAGCGGGTGGACAAGAATCAGAGAGATTATATTTTAAGAGAACAGTTAAAGGTTATCAGGGAAGAACTGGGAGACCAGGATACTGTTTCAGAGGCAGATCAGTTCAGAGAACAGGTAGAAAAACTGAAAGCTTCTAAGGAAGTAAAAGAGAAAATTAAAAAAGAAATTGACCGGTTTAAAAATACAGCAGGTTCTCAGGCAGAAGCCAGTGTTATGAGAAGTTATATTGAAACCTTGTTAAGCCTTCCCTGGGATAAGACCTCCAGAGATAATAAGAATCTGAAAAAAGCAAAAGAAATTTTGGAAGAGGATCACTATGGACTGGAGAAAGTAAAAGAGCGAATTATGGAATTTCTGGCAGTTCGCACGCTTACTAAAAAAGGTGACAGTCCTATTTTATGTCTGGCAGGACCTCCGGGAACCGGAAAAACATCCATTGCAAGGTCAGTAGCAAGAGCCCTTGGAAAAGAATATGTGAGGATGTCTCTTGGGGGTGTCCGGGATGAGGCTGAAATTCGGGGACACAGAAGAACCTATATTGGCGCCATGCCGGGACGCATTGCCAACGGTCTGATTCAGGCAGGGGTGAAGAATCCACTGATGCTGCTGGATGAAATTGATAAGGTGAGCAGCGATTATAAAGGAGATACTTCTTCAGCCCTTTTGGAGGTACTGGACGGAGAACAGAACAGCAAATTCCGGGATCACTATGTGGAAATTCCACTGGATTTGTCAGAAGTGCTGTTTATTGCAACAGCCAATGATTTGCAGACCATTCCAAGACCACTTCTGGATCGTATGGAAATTATTGAAATTAACAGCTATACAGAAAATGAAAAAGAGCATATTGCAAAAGAACATCTGATTCCAAAACAGATTCGCAATCATGGATTGAAGGAACAACAGCTTTCTATTGATGACGAGGCGTTAAGAGAAATGATTACCGGGTATACAAAAGAAGCCGGCGTGAGAAATCTGGAACGGAAAATCGGTGAAATCTGTAGAAAAACGGCCAGAAAGATTCTGGAGGAAAAGCAGGAAACAGTAAAAGTAACCAGAGAAAATCTGGAAGAATTTCTGGGAAGAGCGAAGTTTACCTACCAGAAAAGGAATCAGTGTGATGAAATTGGAATTGTAAGAGGACTGGCATGGACCAGTGTTGGAGGGGATACGCTTCAGATTGAGGTGAATCTCATGCCGGGAAAAGGTGAATTTCTCCTTACCGGACAACTGGGAGATGTGATGAAGGAATCCGCCCAGGCGGGAATTAGTTACATCCGGTCTGTGGCAGAAACCTATCATATTGAAAGTGAATTTTTCCAGAAGCATGACCTGCACATTCATATCCCAGAAGGGGCTGTGCCAAAGGATGGACCATCTGCGGGAATCACCATGGCAACAGCTATGCTTTCCGCTATTACGAAAATTCCGGTGAGAGCCAATGTGGCTATGACAGGAGAGATTACTTTAAGAGGAAGAGTGCTTCCTATTGGTGGATTAAAGGAAAAACTTCTGGCAGCTAAGAGCGCGGGAATCGAAAAAGTCCTGATACCACAGGAAAATCAGGCAGATGTGTTGGAATTGGATGAAGAAATTACAGGGGGACTGGAAATTGTGCCAGTCAGCACCATGAAAGAGGTACTGGAGCATGCTCTGGTACAGCAGCCATAAATCAGCAATAAACGGAGGAACTAAGATGGTAATTAAACATGCAGCTCTGGATATTGTCTGCGGAATCACCAGTACACTGCCGAAAAATCAGGTGCCGGAAATTGCCTTTGCAGGAAAATCCAATGTGGGGAAATCTTCCCTGATTAATGCATTTATGAACCGGAAAGCTCTGGCAAGAACCAGTTCTTCACCGGGTAAGACTCAGACAATTAATTTTTATAATGTAAACCATGCCATGTATCTGGTGGATCTTCCGGGATATGGTTATGCAAAGGTATCACAGTCTGTCAAGGAACAGTGGGGAAAACTGATTGAGCGTTATCTTCATGAATCGAAACAGTTAAAAGCTGTGTTCCTGCTTGTAGATATCCGCCATGACCCTTCCGAAAATGATAAGACCATGTATAACTGGATTTTACAGAATGGATACCAGCCTATTATTATTGCAACCAAAGCGGATAAACTGAAAAGAAGCCAGATTCAGAAGCACGTAAAGGCTATTAAGGAAGGGCTGCAGTTAAGACCTGGAAGTATCGTGATTCCTTTTTCAGCCCAGAGCAAACAGGGACGGGAAGAAATCTGGAATCTGGTGGAGGAGCTTTTAGCACAGGAAGAGAAGGTATAACATGCTCAAGGGGATTATTTTTGATATGGACGGGGTTCTGATTAACAGTGAACCCTTTCATTATCAGGTGTGGAAGGAAGTCCTGAAACAGCGGGGAATTGAAATTTCCTATGAAATTTATAAACCCTGTATTGGTTCTACAGTAAGCTTTTTAATGGAAATTCTCCATGAGCATTACGGAGTAGACCCACAAGACAGAAGCCTTCCGGAACAGGTAAAAATTACCAAAGAAGAAATGATTCAGAAGCAGGGATATCCTCCGCTGATTCCTTATGTAAAGGAAATGCTGGAGCGATTTCAGAGGGCAGGATATACGATGGCAGTGGCCTCCTCTTCGCCGAAAGCATACATTGAACAGGTAACAGCCTTTTGGGGGATTGACCATTATTTTCAGATTCTGGTCAGCGGTGAGCAGGTACAGCATCCAAAGCCCGCGCCGGATGTATTCTTAAAAGCAGCGGAAATTCTGGGAATACTGCCCCAGGAATGTCTGGTTATTGAGGATTCTGAAAATGGATGTAAGGCAGCAAAGGCTGCAAATATGACCTGTATGGCATATTATAATCCGGATTCCGGTAAACAGAAGCTTAACACAGCGGCTGTGGTGGTGGAGGGATTTGAGGAAATTGATGCCATGTTTGCAGAAAAGATTTACTGTCACCATCATCATCTTCCAGCACTTGTGTGTGAAACAGAGAGGCTTTTGATTAAAGAAATGGAAGAAAAGGATATTCCAAGACTTATGGAAATCTGCTCCCAGGAAACATCCCAGGATGCCTGCGAAGGGATTGCAAAGCCTTTACAGGAGGAACTGGAAGGTTTTGAAACGTACCGCAGATATATGTATGAATTGTGTGATATGGGATACTGGTGTGTGATAAAAAAGGATACCGGAGAGATTATCGGCAGGGCAGGCGTGGAACCTAAATATTGGAATGACAGCAAAACAGTGGTGGAAATGGGATATGTCATTGATGAACAGTTTCGTCACCAGGGGTTTGCTTATGAAGCCTGTAAAGCAATTTTACAGGTATCAGGACAGCGTGGCGCCAGATATCTTCATTGTAGAATTCAAAGAGATAATCAGCCATCTGTGGAACTGGTAAAAAAGCTGGGTTTTGTAAAAACAGATTACCATTTAAATCAGGACAGTGAGGATATGGAAGTCTGGAGATATACCTGTAGTTAAGGAGAAACAGCAAAATGGGAATCATAAAAGCCAGAGATTTAAAATATGAGTATTTCAAATATGATGACAATGGACAGACACAAGAAAGCCAGACTGCAGTGGACAGCGTAAATCTGGATATCCGGGAAGGGCAGTTTATCTCTATTCTGGGACACAATGGTTCAGGAAAGTCCACACTGGCAAAGCATATGAATGCGCTGCTGATACCCACAGAGGGAACTATGTGGGTAGATGGAAAAGATACCGCTGCCATGGAAGAACTGTGGGAAATCCGACAGACCGCGGGAATGGTATTTCAGAACCCGGATAATCAGATTATTGGCACTGTGGTGGAGGAAGATGTGGGATTCGGACCGGAAAACATGGGCGTACCTACAGATGCCATCTGGGCAAGAGTAGATAAAAGCCTGGAGGCTGTGGGAATGACACCTTTTCGTCACCGTTCTCCCAATAAACTTTCAGGAGGACAGAAGCAGAGAGTTGCCATTGCCGGGGTTATGGCCATGCAGCCAAAGTGCATTATTCTGGATGAGCCAACAGCCATGCTGGACCCCAACGGAAGGAAGGAAGTGCTGCAGGCAGTTCATGAATTGAATAAGAACCAGGGAATTACGGTAATCCTCATTACCCATTACATGGAAGAAGTCATTGATTCAGACAAGGTTTTTGTTATGGACCAGGGGCAGATTGTGATGGAAGGAACTCCCAGAGAGATTTTTTCCAGAGTGGAAGAGTTAAAGCGCTACCGACTGGATGTGCCTCAGGTTACCTTGCTGGCATATGAACTGAAAAAAGCGGGAGTTATGGTGCCAGACGGAATACTTACAGCAAAGGAATTGGTGGATGCCTTATGTCATTAAAATTAGAACATGTTACATATACCTATAATCCGGGAAACGTTTATGAAACACATGCATTAAAGGATGTGAATCTGGAGATTCCCTCAGGACAGTTTCTGGGAATCATTGGTCATACAGGAAGCGGAAAGTCCACACTGATTCAGCATTTTAACGGACTTATGCGTCCTACCGTGGGAACAGTGTATTATAAGGATGAAAATATCTGGCAGGAAGGATATTCTTTAAAACACTTAAGAAGCCAGGTTGGACTGGTTTTTCAATATCCGGAACATCAACTTTTTGAGGCAGATGTGCTTTCTGATGTGTGTTTTGGTCCTAAGAACCTGGGGTTATCCGGGGAAGAGGCAAAGGAACGGGCCATTGCAGCCCTTCGCCAGGCTGGATTAAAGGAAAAATATTATACCAGTTCGCCCTTTGATTTATCAGGAGGACAGAAACGCCGGGTTGCCATTGCCGGAGTTTTAGCCATGAATCCACAGGTGCTGATTCTGGATGAGCCCACAGCCGGACTGGATCCCAGGGGGAGAGATGAAATCCTGGATCAGATTGCGTATCTTCATGAAGAGAGAAAGATTACAGTGATTCTGGTTTCTCACAGTATGGAAGACATTGCCAGATATGTGGAGCGTATTCTGGTTATGAACAAAGGAGAAAAAGCCTTTGACGGGACGCCCAGGGAGGTTTTTGCCAAATATAAAGAATTGGAAGCCATAGGGTTGGCAGCGCCGCAGATTACCTATATTATGCATGATTTGTATGATGCAGGACTGAAGGTTGACACCCAGGCTATTACTATAGAAGAAGCAAAAGAGAGTATTTTAAGCGTACTTGGGGGAATGAAATCATGATGCGAGATATTACCATTGGACAATATTATCCGGCAGATTCCATTTTGCACCGTCTGGACCCCAGAGTGAAATTTATTGGAACCTTTTTGTTCTTAGTGTCCTTATTTGTGGCGGACAGCTTCTGGGGCTATGTTTTGGCTACTGTATTTTTAGCAGGAATTGTAGGATTGTCAAAAGTGCCGGTGAAATTCATGCTGAAAGGCTTAAAGCCACTGTTTTTGATTTTTCTGATTACCCTGTGTTTTAACCTGTTTCTGGTTCCCGGTGAGGTTATCTGGGAGTTTGGATTTCTGAAGCTGACCTATGAGGGAATACAGCAGGCAATTAAAATCGGAATCCGGCTTATATATCTGGTTATCGGGTCTTCTGTAATGACCCTTACCACCACGCCAAATCAGTTGACAGACGGATTGGAAAGAATTTTAAAACCATTGAATAAAATCAGGGTTCCGGTGCATGAGATTTCCATGATGATGTCCATTGCTCTGCGGTTTATTCCAATTCTCATGGAAGAGACGGATAAGATTATGAAGGCACAAATTGCCAGAGGCGCTGATTTTGAAAGCGGAAACCTGATTCAAAAGGCAAAGAATCTGATTCCCCTTCTGGTGCCATTGTTTATTTCAGCTTTCAGGCGGGCGGATGATCTGGCCATGGCCATGGAAGCCAGGTGCTATCATGGCGGGGAGAACCGTACTCAGATGAAACCATTGGCTTACCATGCAAGAGATTACTGGGCATATGCAGTCACCCTGCTTTATCTTGGAGCAGATATTGCAATCCGGATTTTATTATGATGAAAAAGGAGACTGTAAGATGAAACGAGTGAAGCTTACGGTGGCATATGATGGAACCAATTATTGCGGGTGGCAGGTACAGCCCAACGGAATTACGGTTCAGGAGGTGCTGAATCATCACTTATCCGAGCTTACAAGGGAGAACATTGAGACGATAGGAGCCAGCAGAACGGATGCGGGAGTTCATGCTCTGGGAAATGTGGCTGTTTTTGATACCCATGTGCGGATGCCGGGGGAGAAATTTTCTTATGCTTTAAATCAGAGGCTTCCGGAGGATATCCGCATTGAAAAATCAGAAGAAGTGCCCATGGATTTTCATCCCAGGTATATCAAAAGTGTGAAAACCTATGAATACAAGATTTTAAACCGCAGATTCCCTGTTCCAACACAGAGGTTTTATTCGCATTTTACCTATATTCCACTGGATGTGGAAAAGATGCGGGAAGGTGCGGCATATCTCATTGGGGAGCATGATTTTAAAAGCTTCTGTGGTACCAATGCCCAGGTGAAAACCACAGTCCGCACCATTTATAATATCCATATTGAGAAAGAACAGGATATGATTACCATAAGAATCCGCGGGAACGGATTTCTTTATAACATGGTGCGGATTCTGGCAGGAACCCTTATGGAAGTAGGAAGCGACGCCTTAAAACCTTCGGAAATCAAAGAGATTCTGGAAGCAAAGGACAGGAAAATGGCCGGTCCTACAGCTCCTGCCAGGGGATTGACACTGATTGGAATCCAATATGAGAATCAGTTTTGTGAAGAAGTCAGTGAGGCTTAAAGCCCTCTCCTAAGACCTCGTTGGATTCCATAATAATGATAAAGGCGTTGGGGTCCAGTTCTTTGACCACACTGCGGATGCCATACATCTGCTTGTTGTTACAGGCACACAGAACCACATTTTTATCTTCTCTGGAATAGCTGCCCTGAGCCTTTAAAAAGGTTGAGCCTCTTCCGGTTGTACGGTCAATTTCTGCGGCAACCTGTGGCGCATAGTCGGTGACAATAAGAGCCAGCTTTCCCGCGCTGATACCGTACATCACCTTATCTACCACGGTAGATAGGAGGAAACTGATGATAATACCATAAATCAGGCTGTCTACATCTTTTGATACAATCAGGACCCCAAGGAGCACAATACCGGCATCCAGGGCAAAGGAAATCCTCCCAATGGTCAGGTGAGGACGGAAGGATTTCAAACTTAAAATAATGAAATCAGCGCCTCCGGTGGAGGAATCCCGCATATAGATCAGGGCAAAACCAAGGCCGGATAAAATTCCGGTACAGATAGCTGCCAGCATCCGATCTCCCTCATAGAGAGGAAACAGAGGGGCAGCATAATCCATGAGGAATGAGGTAATAAGAATGGTCCGCACAGACCTGAGAAAAAACTGCCGTCCAAGCACCTTGAAGCAAAGCAGGGCAATGGGGATGTTCAGAAGCATGGCGGTGCGTCCAATAGGAAGTCCCCACAAATGATAAAAAATCAGGGCAATTCCATTGACGCCAACCATGGGAAATTCGGCAGCAGCAGCAAAATTATAAGTGCCAAGGGCAATAAAAATCCCACCCAGAATATCCACGAAAATGTCCAGACTCCATTTTTTTATATACCAGCTTTTAGAATGTGATGTTTTCATGTGACAAACCCTCCTTTTTAAAACGTGTAGAAAGAAAAAAGAGCCCTCACGAATTATAAAGCTATAATCCGCAAATGCTCTTTTCACTCTTTTAGTATATACAAAAAGGAGAGAACTGGTCAAGGGGTTCTTGTAAAGATAAGAGAAATTGTGCTATACTAATGAACAGTAATTTATTGAGATAGGAGAGATACATCATGAGTCAGGAGAAAGTAGACAAATATAAAAAAGAGAAAGCAAACCGGGAAAAGCTTCAGAAAAGAGAAAAGAGAACCCTCTTTTTGGAGAAACTGGCTATTGGTGCAGTTGCCATTGTTATGGTGGGATGGATTGGCTATTCTGCTTATGGAGTACTTACAAGGGAAGACCCTGACGAAGAAAAAACAGTGGTTACCACAGAGATGGACACCACAGCAATTACTGACTACTTATCCCAGCTTTCAGGGGATGCTGAAGAAACAAAATAAAACAAGAAGGGCAGCTATCTGTAGTATACAGAATTGCTGCCCTTAACTTTGTCATTTATAATTATAATTTTTCTACGTTAGCTGCCTGCATTCCGCGAGCGCCTTCTGTTAAATCATAACTTACAGCCTGACCTTCTTCTAAGGATTTGAATCCTTCACCGTTGATTGCAGAGAAGTGTACGAAAACATCCTGTCCGTCTTCTCCTGTGATAAATCCATAACCTTTTTCAGCGTTGAACCATTTTACAGTTCCCTTGTTCATAGTGTTACCTCCATAAAAATAAATAAAAATTTTGGATAAAAAATTAAATGGTTTTTAGAGATAATATTGTGTATAAAAATATTAATACAATCTCTAAAAACCATTTAATACTAATATCCAATATACCTTTGACATATCTAGTATATGCTTTAAAAACAGATATGTCAAGGGAAAAAGTTCAATTGACGAAAGAAAATGTGTATGTTACTATTTAATTGATAATGAGTTTCCGTACAATGAGTTTTTGAAGAAATTGTGCGGGAGAAAGGATGCGAAATCATATGAAAATAATAGTTCGAGGGGGCCGGATTTTAAACCCTTCTGATAAGACCGATATCATAGGAGATCTTTATATTGAAGACGGTGTGATTAAAGAAATAGGGGAAACCTTGAAAACGAAAGAAACACCGGATAAGGTGATAAATGCAAAAGGATGCTATGTTATGCCCGGACTGATTGATCTCCATGTTCATTTAAGAGATCCAGGCCTTACCTATAAAGAAGATGTGGTGACAGGGGCGAAAGCCGGGGCAAAAGGCGGATTTACTACGATTTTAGCCATGCCAAATACAAAACCGGTGATTGACAGTCCGGATCGGGTAGAGTATGTACACAATAAGGCAAAAACCCTGGCGCCTATTCATGTACTGCAGCTTGGAGCGGTGACAAAACAGCAAAAAGGAGAAGAACTGGCGGATATTGAAGGCATGATTCAGGCCGGTATTCCTGCTATCAGTGAAGACGGAAAATCTGTTATGAACGTGAAACTGTATAAAGAAGCCATGGAAATTGCAGCCAGACATGATATTCCGGTGTTTGCTCATTGCGAAGACCAGAACATGGTAAACGGAGGCTGTGTCAATGAAGATGCAAAATCTAGAGAATTGGGACTTCCGGGAATCAGCAATGCAGTAGAAGATGTCATTGCTGCCAGAGACATTGTTCTGGCAAAAGAAACAGGAGCAAGACTGCATCTGTGCCATTGTTCTACAAAGGACAGCGTCCGCATGATTCAGCTTGCAAAGGAAGAAAAACTTCCGGTAACAGGGGAAGTGTGTCCACATCATTTTACCTTGACTTCTGAAGATATTTTGGAAGATGATGCAAATTATAAGATGAACCCGCCTCTTCGTACAAAAGAGGACAGGGATGCTCTGATTCAGGGACTGAAAGAGGATATTATTGATGTTATCAGCACAGACCACGCGCCGCACAGCAGGGAAGAAAAGCAGCAGTCCATGAAAACAGCGCCTTTTGGTATTGTAGGATTGGAAACAGCAGTGGCCCTTACCATGACAGAACTGGTGCATACAGGCGTTCTGACGCCAATGCAGATGGCTGAGAAAATGAGCTACAATCCGGCAAAGGTGATTCATTCTGACAGGGGACGTCTGGAAGTGGGAAGTCCTGCAGATGTTACCATTATTGACCCGGATGCAGAATATATTATTGACACCATGACCTTCCTTTCAAAAGGAAAAAACACACCATTTAACGGACGCAAGGTAAAAGGCCAGGTTGTGGCTACCATTTGCGATGGAAATGTGGTCTACCAGAAAGATTGAGAAAAACACATAAGATATTAGGAGGAACATTATGATTCAGAAATTGATTGCAAACATTCAGAAAACCAACGCACCGATTGTTGTAGGATTAGACCCTATGCTGAACTATATTCCAAAACAGGTGCAGGAGAAAGCTTTTAAAGAATACGGAGAAACCCTGGAAGGAGCAGCAGAAGCAATCTGGCAGTTTAACAAAGCCATTGTGGACGAAACTTATGATATTATTCCAGCAGTAAAACCACAGATTGCTATGTATGAGCAGTTTGGAATCCCGGGACTTATGGCTTACAAGAAAACCGTAGATTACTGCAAGGAAAAAGGTCTGGTAGTAATTGGAGATATTAAACGTGGTGATATTGGTTCTACCTCTGCTGCTTATGCAACAGGACATGTAGGCAAGGTACAGGTTGGTTCAAAGAAATATGCTGGATTTGATGTAGACTTTGTTACATTGAATCCTTATATGGGTTCTGACAGTATCAATCCGTTTATTGAGGCGTGCAAGGAAGAAAAGAGAGGTATGTTTGTCTTGGTGAAAACCTCCAACCCATCAAGCGGTGAATTTCAGGATCAGTTGGTAAATGGAAGACCACTTTACGAATTAGTTGGCGAAAAAGTAGCAGAGTGGGGAGAAGGATTTATGGGAGATTCTTACAGCTATGTGGGAGCAGTTGTAGGAGCTACTTATCCTGAAATGGGCAAAATCCTTCGTAAGATTATGCCAAAAGCATACATTCTGGTTCCTGGCTATGGCGCACAGGGCGGTCAGGGAAAAGATTTGGTACACTTCTTTAATGAAGATGGTCTTGGCGCCATTGTAAACTCTTCCAGAGGAATTATTGCAGCTTACAAACAGGAAAAATATGCGAAGTTCGGTGAAGAAAATTTTGCACAGGCTTCCAGAGCAGCAGTGGAAGATATGGTAGCAGATATTACAGGAGCATTGGAAGCAGCAAAATAAGGAGAAGGAAATATCATGGCAAAAGTAAAAATGAAAAGTACCATTTTGCAGCAAGAGTGTATTGGTACTGATATTTACAGTTTATGGCTGGATGCACCGGAAATTGCTTCCCAGGCAAAGCCGGGACAGTTTATTTCTGTGTACAGCAATGATTCCGGAAGGGTACTTCCAAGGCCAATAAGTATTTGTGAAATTGACAGAGAAAAAGGCGCTCTTCGCATTGTATACCGTATTGCAGGAAAGGGAACTGCTGAATTTTCTGCTATGAAGCCAGGAGAAACTCTGGAAATCCTGGGACCTTTGGGAAATGGATTTCCTATGGAGATTATCAAGGGAAAACGTGTATTCATGATGGGCGGCGGAATCGGTGTGCCTCCTATGGTACAGACTGCAAAGGAAGCAGAGGCAGAGGTTACGGTCATTGCAGGATACAGAAACAGTGAAATTTTCTTAAAAGAAGAACTGGAAGCCAACGGAACACTGGTAATTGCTACAGAAGATGGCAGTGTGGGAACCAAAGGAAATGTAATGGACGCTATCCGGGAAAACCATCTGGAAGCAGATGTGATTTTTGCCTGTGGCCCAACACCAATGCTCCGTGCAATCAAAACTTATGCTGAGGAAAACAAAATTCTCTGTTATATTTCTATGGAAGAAAAAATGGCTTGCGGCGTAGGCGCCTGTCTGGCCTGTGTATGTAAATCCAAAGACGTAGACCATCATTCTCATGTGCACAATAAGAGAATCTGTAAAGATGGTCCGGTATTTCTTAGTACGGAGGTGGAGCTGTAATGAACATGAAGGTAAAGATTGCCGGAGTTGAGTTTAAGAATCCGGTTATGACCGCTTCCGGAACCTTTGGCTCAGGGGCAGAATACAGCGAATTTGTGGATTTGAATCAGCTTGGCGCTGTGGTGACAAAAGGTGTTGCTAACGTACCATGGGCTGGGAATGCCACTCCCCGTATTGCAGAGGTTCACAGTGGTATGATGAATGCCATTGGCCTGCAGAATCCTGGTATTGATGTGTTCTGCGAGAGGGACATTCCGTTTTTGCAGCAGTTTGATACTAAGGTAATTGTCAATGTATGTGGACATGCGCCGGAAGAATATCTGGCAGTGGTGGAGCGTCTGGCAGAAGAACCCATTGATATGATGGAAATCAACATTTCCTGTCCAAATGTAAATGCCAATTTTCTGGCTTTTGGACAAGATCCAAAACATGTGGAGGAACTGACTGCACAGATTAAAAAAGTGGCAAAGCAGCCGGTGATTATGAAACTGACTCCCAATGTAACGGATATTGCAGAGATTGCAAGAGCAGCGGAAGCCGGCGGGGCGGACGCAGTTTCTCTCATTAACACCCTTACAGGCATGAAAATCGATATTAACAGAAGAACCTTTGCGCTGGCAAATAAAACAGGCGGGGTTTCCGGACCTTGTGTAAAGCCGGTTGCTGTGCGGATGGTATACCAGGCAGCCCAGGCGGTGAAGATTCCCATTATTGGAATGGGTGGTATCCAGAATGCAGAAGATGCTCTGGAATTTATTATGGCCGGAGCAACCGCAGTGTCCATAGGAACTGCAAACTTTACAAATCCATATGCAACTATAGAAGTGATAGATGGTATTCAGAAGTATATGGAGAAAAATCAGATAGAAGATATTCACGAATTAATTGGATGCGTGAAATAGTGTAAAAATATGGGCGCTGTCGCATAAGCAATATGTATTTTCGTGCGACAGCCCCATATTTTATTCTGTTGTAAATTGAGGCACTTCTGCTATCTCAGATATGTTTTTAAAATCATCTTAATTTATTCCACCTTTTTTAGGATAATCCTATTTTTTCATACTTTTCAATTCTATATACTGACTACAAAAGGACTTTGCAAAGGAGGAGACGTAAGAATATGAGGACAATTCTGGTTTTAATGGATACTCTAAATAGGCGTTTTTTGAAGCCTTACGAAAAAGAGGCTTTGGGGATTACACCTAATATAGAAAGATTTGCAAAAGACAGTGTACAGTTTCAAAATCATTTCATTGCTTCTGCTCCCTGTATGCCTGCCAGAAGAGATATCTTTACTGGGAGGATGCAGTTTCTGGAAAGAGGATGGGGTGGAATTGAACCCTTTGATATCACTTTGCCTCAGGTATTACGCGAGAATCATATTTATACCCATATCACAACAGATCATACCCATTATTTTGAAATCGGAGGCGAAAATTACTGCGCACTGTTTAATACCTGGGATTTTCACCGGGGACAGGAAGTAGACCCATGGATTTCCAGAGTGAAAGGATCGGGAAACGTAAAGGAGGATACTTATGGAAGAAGGCATCCGCAGTATTTTCTAAATCAGCAGGAATATAAGAAAAGGGAAGAGCAGTATCCCACACCCAGAACATTGCAGTCTGCCTGTAAATGGATAGAAGATAACAGCGGCAGCGATGGCTTTTTCCTGATGGTAGAGACCTTTGATCCCCATGAACCTTTTGATGCGCCACAGGAATATCATGAATTGTATGGAGATGATTATAAAGGCAAAGAGTTTAACTGGCCTTCCTATGACCGCGTGACAGAACCGGAAGATGCTGTAGAACATTTAAGAAAATGTTATTTGTCTACACTTACTATGACAGATAAATGGTTTGGAAAATTGATAGATAGTTTAAAAAAAGAAAATATGTATGAGGATACCATGATTATTCTCACAACCGATCATGGACATATGTTGGGAGAACATGGTTATACAGGAAAGAACTTTATGCATGCCTATAATGAAATGGCACATATTCCATTATGGATAAAAATGCCAGGGCAGCAGTATGCAGGGGAAAAGAGGGAGCAGTTGACCCAGAATATTGATTTAATGCCTTCTATACTTTCTTATCATAAATGTCCGATTCCTGATACCGTAAAGGGGGAAAATCTTCTGGAATATGTAGAAGATAGTGATTTCCCATCAAGAGAACAAGTGATTTATGGGTGGTTCGGAAGAGCGGTAAATGTATATGACGGAAGATATACGTATTTTCGAAGTCCTAAAACAGAGGAAAATCAACCCTGTTTTCAATATGTATCTCTTTTAAGTACACTGGGGAGATATTTTACAGGAGAATATCTGGAAAAAGCAGAAATAGGAAGATTTCTTCCGTATACCAGTTGTCCGGTGTATAAAATACCTGTTTTGCAGGAGGAAGACTGCTTTGGCAACATTCAGGAGGTTATGAAATCCAGGCTTTATGACTGCAGAGAGGATTATGAACAGAAGAATCCTTTACAAAATCAGGAACTGGAGGAATCTATGTGCAGAAAACTTGTACAGGGAATGCTGGCAGCCCAGGCTCCGGATGAACAGTATGAACGTCTTGGAATCAGGCAGATGATATGACAGCAGGCAGTATGATATACAATAGATATGTGGCATCGGAGGAAAAATGAAAAAATTAAAGATGTTTTTTGTGGGAAGCTCAAGTTTACAGAGGAAAATGACGGTCATTTATCTGACCGTCTCGGTGCTTCCTATTTTTTTTATTTGTGTACTTTCCTATATTGTTTACTATAATGGTGTATTAAAAGAAGCATACGCACTGATTGAACAAAATATGCAGCAGCATGAAATTGTCATAGAGGAGAGATTGGATTCTTATGAATCTGTGCTATATGAAATGGTTTGTGACAGCAATATGATAAAAATGGCAAAAGTCTTAAACAGTGATGTACCAGGGGAGAAAATAGTAGAAAAAAACAATATGAATACTATTTTACAAAATTATATTTATACATATGATGGAATACGCAGCATTGTCTGGATGTCTCAAAAGGATTTTGTGGGTTATTCCAGATGGTACAGCAGTGTTGGAGAAGTTATATGGTCAAATCCAGAGATTAGACAGGAAGTTTATACAAAGATACAGGAAAATCCTACAGAGATAACTTATATGCCTGGAATTAATCTGGCGAAGAACGGAAAAAGAACAGATTATACGATTCTTGCAGGATTTCAGGTTCAGGATTTATATACAAAAGAAAATGCAGGTATTCTGGTTCTTGCATTGGATGCAGATATTTTGAATTTTGACGGAAAAAGTAAGAAGTTCAGTGAAGAAAAGAGAAAAAAGACAGGGGTTAGTACCCTTGTCATTGATGAGAAAAATCGGATTTTATCAGGCGGAAATGTTTCTTACACTACAAAAAATTATGAAGAATTTATAGAGGATAATTATCAGAATATCCAGGATACTCATATTTATAAAGAGGAAATAGGAGATACAGGATGGGCAATTCTAAATATTCTGGATCAGAACATTTATTTAAAAGAAATTCATGCTTTTACAGGGTTGGTCATTACGTTGGCCATTTTAATTACCCTGCTGTTTTTTGCCATTGCCTTTCTGGTATCCAGAAAGTATCTAAATACTATTGGAATGATTGCAAAGGGGATCAGTGAATTTGAAGGTACTGTAGGCACTGAGATGCAGGTGGATACAAAAGATGAACTCTATATGATTGCCATACAGTTTAATAAGATGACCAGAAGGATTCGGGATTTGGTGGAAACTCTAAAGAAAAAGAATATTGAAATTGCGGAGGCGGTAAACCGGAGAAAAGATGCGGAAATAAAGGCTTTGGAAGCACAGATTAATCCTCATTTTCTGTATAATACTCTGGATTCTATTAACTGGAGAGCCATCGAAAATAATGAAGAGGAAATCAGCGATATGCTGGGAGCTTTGGGAAGCCTGTTGCGTTATAGTGTTTCTAATATTGACAAAATGGTGGTTCTGCGTGCGGAAATAAAATGGCTGGAGAAATATGTGTTTTTACAGAGAGACAGGTTTCATTATTCTTTTGACTGCATGTATGATATAGAAGAAGCTGCTATGGATTTTCCTGTGTATAAGATGATGCTGCAGCCCATTGTAGAGAATACTATTCTTCACGCCTTTGAAGCAGTGAAAGAAGGCGGTATGATTTGGGTGAAGGCTTATGTAAAGGAGAACAGGCTTCACATTTCCATAAGAGATAATGGAAGTGGAATTGAAGAAAAGAAACTTCAAGAAATTCAAAAAGAAATATCTGAAGCCGGACCATTGGACAGTCATAGCATTGGAATCAGTAATGTGGTAAACCGGCTCAAAATTTATTATGGGAAAAATGCAAAAATAGAAGTGGATAGCAAATTGGGGGAGGGAACAGAGTTTCGTCTGATACTTCCAGAGCCAGATACTTTAGAATTAGGAGAAGAATGGGAGGCACGTCTGCTATGATAAAAATAGTAATAGTGGAAGATGAATTTCGTATCAGACAGGGATTGGGAAATCTGATTGAGAAAATAAATCCAGAGTGCAGAGTCATAGGAGAAGCAGAAAACGGATATGAGGGGCTAAAGCTGATTCGAGATACACAGCCAGATATTGTAATTACAGATATTCAGATGCCAAAAATGAATGGACTAGAGATGATAGAGAAAATACGAGAGTATGAATTACAGTGCAGATTTGTAATTCTGAGCGGATATGCAGAATTTGAATATGCACAGAGAGGAATTCGTCTTGGCGTGGAAGATTATCTTTTAAAACCCATAACGATTACAAAGGTAAAGGAACTGTTAGAAAAACTTTTAAGAGAGGATGAAGAGATTACTGAGGATACAGATAAGTATTCCAGAGTGGTTCACGATATGATTCGAACCATAGAGAAATCCTATGGACAAAAACTGGGAGTTGACACTTTTGCAGAAAAGTACAGATTAACTCCAGAGTATATCAGCACACTTTTTGCCAGAGAAACAGGTGTAACATTCTCAAATTATCTGAAAAGAGTTCGGATAGAGCGGGCAAAAGAGCTTCTTGTTCAAACCAATAAGAAAATTTATGAGGTAGCTTGTGAGGTGGGATATCCGGACCAGAAATATTTTTCCAAGGTGTTTAAGGAATATACCGGTGTTTCCGCGAAACAGTATGTATCCAATCTGGCAGAAAAACGTTGATAAAAAGGAAAAACACAGGATTTCGTACACTTTTCTTAAGATTGTAGAATTTCTCTGATATAGAAAAAAGGATATACTAAAGCTATCAAAAAACAAGAAAAACAAAAGGAGGAATCACAATGAAACGAAAATTAGCGGTGGTTTTAGCTATGTCCATGACTATTTTGTCTATGGCAGCCTGCGGAAACTCTGGAGGTTCCGGAACAAAGGAAGCTTCAAAGGGAGAGGAGAAAACAGAGGACGGCAAAACAGAGATTACTTTCTGGCATTACATGTCAGAGGATAAGGAAGGGAAATATGTGCAGGAAGCTGTGGAAGAATTTAATGCTTCCCAGGACGAGATTTTTGTAAATGCACAATATCTTCCAAGAGAAGAACTGATGAAACAGTATTCCATTGGTGTAGTATCAGGAGAACTTCCGGATTGTGGAATGGTGGACAACCCGGATCATAACTCCTATATTTCCATGGGAGTATTTGAGGACATTACCGAGTTATTTAATGAGTGGGAAGAAGCCAATTTTATGGAAGGTTCCTTGAATTCCTGCAAATATGAAGATAAGATTTACGGACTTCCATGGGGAAATAACTGTCTGGGACTGTTTTATGATCAGGATATGTTGGATGCAGCAGGACTTGAGGTTCCAGAAACCTGGTCAGAACTGGAAGCTGCCTGCGAGAAGCTGACTACAGATTCTGTAAAGGGACTTGCTATTTCAGCAATCGGAAATGAAGAAGGAACATTCCAGTATCTTCCGTGGTTTTTATCAGCTGGCGGTGATGTAAATGAGGTAGAATCCGAAGCAGGAAAAGAGTCTCTTACCTTTTTAAAGAACATGGTAGACAAGGGATATATCAGCAAAGAATGTGTAAACTGGACACAGGCAGATGCAGAGAAACAGTTTGCCTCCGGACAGGCAGCCATGATGATTAATGGCCCCTGGCAGTTCTCAGGTCTGGAAGCAGATGCACCAGACAAAAATTATGGTGTTGCAAAGGTTCCAATGGCTGACAATGGCGAATATGCTTCTGTTTTAGGCGGCGAGAACGTAGCTATCTGTAAAGGTGCAAATGTAGAGGCATCCTGGACTTTCCTGAAATGGCTTACAAGTAAGGAAAATTCAGAAAAAATCTGTAAAGAAATCGGACGTTTCTCTCCAAGATCAGATGTGGATGTACAGGAAATGTTCAAAGATGATCCATTGAATTCCGTATTTGCAGAAGTTATGCCAGGAGCACAGTCCAGAGGACCATCTCCAAAGTGGCCAGAAATTTCCACTGCAATTTATACTGCTGTTCAGGAAGTTCTCACAGGACAGAAAGATGTAGATACTGCGCTGGCAACTGCACAAGGAACTATTGATGAGGTAAATGCAGAATTGAATAAATAAGAAAAAGGGGCTGCCTGATGCGGCAGCCCTTTTTCACACCTTTTTCATATAAAAAAGAAAGGAAGCGTGAGAAATGAAGTCGAAAAGAGAACAGAAAGAAAGGATAATTGGGTACTGCTTTGTACTCCCGGCAGTAATCTATATGTTGGCACTGATTGGTTATCCCATTATTTATAACTGGATTATCAGTTTTCAGGATGTGACAGCCACTACGCTGGGAAGTGCAGTCAGAGATTTTGTCGGATTTGAGAACTTTAAGGCAGTTTTTGCAGACCCCACTTTCCTAAAGGCTATGAAACAGACCTTTTTTTATACGATTATGTGTTTGGTGTTTCAGTTTTCTCTGGGATTTTTGTTTGCCCTGTTTTTCTCCAGAAAATTCAGCTTTGCTAAGCCTGTAAGAGGACTGGTAGTTATCAGCTGGATGCTTCCAGTTACCGTTACAGCTCTTGTTTTTAAATTTATGCTGGCAGAAGGAAACGGAATTATCAATACAATGCTTTTAAATATGCATTTGATTGACCAGCCAATAGGATGGCTGATATCAGAGAAAACAGCTATCTGGGGATTGATTTTTGCAAATTCCTGGGTAGGTATTCCTTTTAACATGCTGCTTTTGACAACAGGATTGAACAATATTTCTACTGATGTATATGAGGCTGCGTCCATAGATGGTGCAAATGTAGTTCAGAAATTCTTTAAGATTACCATACCATTATTAAAACCTACGATTATGTCAGTGCTGGTACTGGGATTTGTATATACCTTTAAAGTGTTTGACCTTGTTTACGTTATGACCGGAGGCGGTCCGGTAGATGCTACGGAAGTAATGTCTACATATTCCTATAAGTTATCCTTCCAGCTTTTCCATTTTGGTGAAGGTGCAGCAGCAGCGAATGTATTGTTTATCTGTCTGTTTTTGGTAGCGCTGCTTTATTTAAAGACAATATCGAAAGATGAGGTGATGTGAGATGAAAAAAATGCATTTATCTATGAAGCAGAAAAACGTGATTATGTGTATCATTTCCGTTGTAATTGCCTGTATATTTCTTTTTCCCATTTACTGGATTGTAATCAATTCATTTAAGATGGATGGAGAAATTTTTGCCAGCACACCAACACTCTGGCCTCAGGAATTTACCTTGCAGGCTTATGCAGAGCAGTTGTCAAATCTTACAACTCCGCTGAAAAACTCTGTCATCATAGCGGTTGGTTCCATGGTGCTGTCCATGTGCCTGTCCATACCAGCAGGATATGGGCTTGCCAGATTTAAGATAAAAGGAATGAAGCTTTTTATTCTGATTTTTCTGGTAACACAGATGCTTCCACCTTCCCTGGTTTTGACACCTTTGTTTCTGACTTTTTCCAAGGCAGGAATTTTAAATACTTATGTAGCGCCGATTTTATCTACGGCAACGGTTTCCATTCCATTTACTATTTTGCTTTTGCGTCCAAATTTTCTGGATATGCCCAAGGAATTAGAGGATTCAGCAAAGATAGACGGATGTAACGTATTTACTGCTTTCTTAAGGATTGCGCTTCCTATCTCAAAACCAGCAGTGATTACTTCTGCCTGCTTTAGCTTTGTTATGGCATGGAATGACCTGGCATATTCCATGACCTTTAACACAGCAGAGCATATGCGGCCTATGACAGCAGCTATTTATAATTTTATGAATCAGTACGGAACAAAATGGAACAGTATTATGGCATATGGCGTACTTTTGATACTACCTACCTGTATTATATTTGTTACCATGCAGAAACATATTGTGAGTGGTCTGGTAAGCGGATCTGTAAAAGGTTAAGGAGGATATAAATTATGGCAATTTTCAGAAAAGAAGGAAATAAACTGGTTTTCCATTATGATGCAGAGGAACTTTGGATTGAACCCTGGGGTGAGAACAGCCTTCGTATTCGGGCAACAAAAATGGCAGAAATGCCATCCGAGAATTGGGCGCTTTTGGAAGAGATTCCGATGCTGACACCAGAAATACAGATAGAAGAAAAACAGGCATGTCTGACGAATGGAAAAATAAAAGCCCTGATATCCAGATATGGAAAACTAACCTTATATAATCAAAAGGGAGAAATCCTGTTAGACGAATATCTCAGAAACCGTCTGGATGTGTTTGCGGATTACTGCAGTGCTTTAGATATTGAGGCCAGAGAGTTTAAACCTATTATCGGAGGAGATTATCAGCTGAGTATGCGGTTTGTATCGAATCCAGAGGAAAAAATTTATGGTATGGGACAGTATCAGCAGCCTTACCTTGATTTAAAAGGCGCTGACCTGGAAATGGCACAGAGAAATTCCCAGGCAAGTGTTCCCTTTGCACTGTCCTCTCTGGGATATGGATTTTTATGGAACAATCCGGCTGTGGGAAGAGTAACCTTTGGAAAAAATATTACAACCTGGGAAGCATTTTCCACAAAAGCATTGGATTACTGGATTACTGCTGGAGACAGCCCGGCAGAAATTGAAGAGGCTTACGCAAAAGTGACAGGAACCGTACCTATGATGCCGGACTATGCTATGGGCTTCTGGCAGTGTAAGCTAAGATATCAAACCCAGGAGGAACTGTTAGAAGTAGCAAGAGAATATAAAAGAAGAGGACTTCCTATTTCAGTTATTGTAATTGATTATTTCCACTGGCCTTTACAGGGAGACTGGAGATTTGACCCGAAATACTGGCCAGACCCGGATGCTATGATAGCAGAGCTAAAGGAAATGGGAATTGAATTAATGGTTTCTATCTGGCCAACCGTAGATTACAGAAGTGAGAACTTCGAGGAGATGAAAGAAAAAGGTTATCTTATCAGAACGGAGAGAGGTTTCCGGGTTGTTATGGATTTCCAGGGAAACACAGTACACTATGATGCAACGAATCCAGAAGCACGCAAATATGTGTGGGAAAAAGCGAAAAAGAATTATTATGATAAAGGAGTGCGGGTATTCTGGCTGGATGAGGCAGAGCCAGAATATACGGTGTATGACTTCGAAAATTACAGATATCATATGGGACCAAATGTACAGATTGGAAATCTTTATCCAGCGATGTATGCAAAAACCTTTTTTGATGGAATGAAGGAAGAAGGCCAGGAAAATATTATTAACCTTCTGCGGTGTGCCTGGGCAGGGTCTCAGAGATACGGAGCTTTAGTGTGGTCAGGTGATATCCATTCCAGCTTCGCAAGCCTGAGAAATCAGCTGGCTGCAGGGCTGAATATGGGAATTGCGGGAATCCCCTGGTGGACTACAGATATCGGAGGATTTCATGGAGGAAATCCAGACGATCCGGCTTTTAGGGAACTTTTAATTCGCTGGTTTGAATGTGGAACTTTCTGCCCGGTTATGCGGCTTCATGGTTATCGGGAACCATTAAAAGCACCTATTGGAACAGAAGGAGGAGCTTTATGTGTATCCGGTGCAGATAATGAGGTCTGGTCTTTTGGTGAGGAGGCATATGAAATCTGTAAGACATATTTACAGCTTCGTGAACAGATGAAGCCTTATATTGCAAATCAGATGAAAGCAGCTCATGAAAAAGGAACACCAGTTATGCGGCCTCTGTTTTATGGCTTTCCAGAAGATAAAAAAGCATGGGAAGTAGAAGATGAATATATGTTTGGAGATCATGTATTAGTTGCTCCTGTTTTATACGAAAATCAGAGAGAAAGAGAAGTTTATTTGCCAGAAGGCAGTACATGGAAAAATTATTGGACAGGAGAAGAATATCAGGGTGGACAAAGGTATACCGTAGATGCCCCTATAGAAAAACTGCCAGTATTTTTGCGGGATGGATATGAATTTTAATGTTTAAAACGTTCAGAGTAAGAACAGCATTTTATTGTCTTACTCTGGGCGTTTTTTGTGTGAAAAATTAGTTTTCGTTTGCACTTCCACTGGTAACTGGTTATAATAAAGCCAGGAGGGTTATGGTATGGCAAGAACAGTGGGAATCGGGCTTCAAAGTTTTGAAAAAATCAGAGAACAAAACGTATTCTATATTGATAAAACCAGATTTATTAAAGAATGGTGGAATTTCAAGGATGAAGTAACACTGATTACACGTCCTAGGCGCTTTGGGAAAACACTGACTCTCAGTATGGTGGAACAGTTTTTTTCTGTTGACTATGCAGAAAGCCATTTGTTTGAAGGAACGGAAATCTGGGGAGAGAAGGCTTATGAGGAAATACAGGGAACTTATCCTGTGATAAATCTTACGTTTGCGATTGTAAAAGAGCGTACTTTTCAGAACGCAAAACAGAGAATTGGACAGATTCTGGAGGATTTGTATAATAAACATGCTTTCTTGCTGGAGGGAAATTTATTAACTCCGGAGGAAAAAGTTTTTTACAAAAGTGTTACCATGGATATGGATGAAACCATTGCCACCCTGGCAATTCATAAAATGTCTGATTTTCTCAGCCGATACTATGGAAAGAAGGTCATCCTTTTATTAGATGAATATGATACACCCATGCAGGAAGCCTATGTAAATGGATATTGGGATGAATTGTCTGCATTTTTACGCAGTCTGTTAAATGCTTCTTTTAAAACAAATCCCTATCTGGAACGTGCAATCCTGACTGGAATTACCCGCGTAAGTAAAGAATCTATTTTTTCAGACCTGAATAATCTGGAAGTGGTGACTACTACCTCAGATAAATACGCGGATATTTTTGGCTTTACAGAAGAGGAAGTTTTTGATGCCTTGGAAGAGCATGGACTTTCAGCGAAAAAAGAGGAAGTAAAACGCTGGTATGATGGTTTTACTTTTGGGCAGAAGTCAGATATTTATAATCCATGGTCCATTATTAATTATCTGGACAAAAGAAAAGTAGGACTGTATTGGGCAAATACAAGCAGTAACAGCCTCATAGGAAAAGTGCTTCGGGAAGGTTCCTGTCAGATAAAAGAAACCTTTGAGCAGCTCCTTATGGGAAAAAGTATTGTCACACAAATGGACGAACAGATTGTGTATCATCAGCTTGATTTAGACGAGAATGCAGTCTGGAGTCTTTTGCTGGCAAGTGGATATCTGAAAATTACAGAGCATGGGAAACAAGATACATGCTGGGATGAATGGCAGGAAATTTATGAATTATCCATAACGAATTTTGAGGTCATGGTGATGTTCCGCAATATGGTGCATGGCTGGTTTGCTTCCACTGCATCTAATTACAATGGATTTCTGAAAGCTCTGTTACAAGATGATATTAAGGCTATGAATGCTTATATGAATCGGACAGCATTGGCAACCTTTAGTTTCTTTGACAGCGGTAGAAAACCCTCAGAAGAGTCAGAGCCGGAACGTTTTTATCATGGATTTGTGTTGGGACTGCTTGTAGATTTAGGCAATCGTTATTATGTAACATCAAACCGCGAAAGCGGTTTTGGACGGTATGATGTGCTGTTAGAGCCCCAAAATCAGATGGATGATGCTGTCATACTGGAATTTAAGGTACAGGATAGTGATGAAAAGTCTTTAGAAGATACTGTGCAGGCAGCGTTAAATCAGATTGAGGAAAAGAAGTATGAGGTGTCCTTAGTGGAAAAAGGAATACCGGAAAACAGAATTCGGAAATATGGTTTTGCTTTTCGTGGGAAACAAGTGTTGATAGGGAAAGACCGGAGGTAATATCATGAGAAGTTTCAATTATTCTGAAATTAAACAGCAGAAGTGGGATTCAGATATCCTTGGTCTGGTTGCTGCAATTTATAAAGAAGCTGGAAAGCAGGAAATGTATCTGAAACAGCGTCCACAGGAATTAGAGAAATTGGTGGAAATTGCAAAGATACAAAGTACAGAAGCATCCAATGCCATTGAAGGTATTGTAACAACAAGTACCCGTATGAAGCAGCTGGTAGAGGAAAAGACCACACCTAAAAATCGTGATGAACAGGAAATTGCCGGTTATCGGGATGTGCTGAATCTTATCCATGAGAATTTTGATGCCATTCCGATTTCACAAAACTATATTCTGCAGCTTCATAAGATTTTATATAGCCATATGAATAATCCTATGGCAGGAAAAACCAAAAGTGTACAGAACTATATTAGTGCCACATATCCGGACGGTCATGTAGAAACATTGTTTACACCTCTTACAGCGTATGAAACACCAGAAGCCCTGGACAGAATTTGTGAAGAATATAATCGTGTGATTGGAAATAAAACGTTCTGCCCTTGAAACGGTAAGATGTGCTACAATGAATAAGATAGGGTGTTTTACCAAGCAGGATATTCGTGAACTTTGTCCGGCACTCAGTTTAAGTTCCATTGAAGGTGCGCTTCGAAAACTGGTGGAATCTGGTGAATTGAAGAGAGAAGGAACTGGGAAGGATATTTGTTATTACAGATTGAAGTGATTCCCACAAATAACAGACTTTCCCTTAAAAATAACCATTATTTAAGGGAAAGTGTATATGAATAAGGTTATAAAGAAATTTTTTTCTGAAAAAACAGCCTCCCGCCCCAGGAATGATTTCCATGGGTCAGGAGGCTGTTTCTCTGTTCTATTATTCTTCTGTCCGCTCTACTTTCAGAGGTTCCTGTTCTTCTGCTTTAAAAACATATCCGCAAGGGCAGACCGCATCTTCCACAATACGTCCTCTGTTGGTAAATACTTCTACTTCTTTTCCGCATACAGGGCATGTCCTGTCTTCTGGTACAGGTGTTCTGTACTGGCTTTCACAACCTTCCATAACTGCCATAGTTCTTACCTCCTATTATTTTGATAAGTCTATTGTACTCCGAAGCCTGTTCTGGTGTAAACCCTTATTTTGCGTAATTGTCAAAATATCCCTGAATGTAAATAATTGGTGTACCTTTATCACCGGAGCCGGAAGTCAGGTCAGCAAGAGAGCCAAGAAGGTCTGTCAGGCGTCTTGGTGTGGTTCCCTGTGTTACCATAGTACCTTTTAAGCTGGCAGCTTTTTCATCTTTTTCTGTGATGTATTCTTTGATTGCTTCTTTTAATTCATCACCGGAGAGATTGGCAAAATCATTGTCAGCCAGGTATTTTAATTTGACTTCATTTGGAGTACCTTCCAGTCCTTTGGTGTAAGCAGGAGATACTACCGGATCAGCCAGCTCCCAGATTTTTCCTACAGGATCTTTGAATGCACCGTCACCATAAATCATGACTTCCACATTTTTACCTGTTTTTTCAACCATAGCGGTGTGAATAGCAGAAACCACTTCATCACATTTGATTGGGAAGAGTTTTACTGTGTCTTCGGTAGCTTTGTTAGAGCCAAGGAGACCATAAGCATCATTATAACCGCTGCCGTTGATGCTGTGTGTCATGATGTCATCTAATGCATAGACTTTCTCAGCGCCATTAGCTGTTAAGATGCGTTTGGTTCTCTGACGTGTGTGGATATCACAGGTGAGAACGCTCTTGGTGTAGGACAGGATTGCCTTTGGATTATTGGCAAAGATGATTTCTACTTCCGCGCCGGCTTCCTGGATGAGCTGTTTGTAGTATTCCACATAATCAACGCCAGTGAATACGTGTTTTTCATAGCCAAAGAGTTCTCTGTATTTTTCTTCTGTGAGAACATCAGACCATGGGTTTACACCTTTTTCATCCATGACATCCAAATCAATGAGATGGTTTCCTACTTCATCAGAAGGATAGCTTAACATCAGGACGATTTTTTTACATCCCTTTGCAATTCCCTTCAGACAGATAGAGAAACGGTTACGACTTAAAATTGGAAACAGAATACCAACAGTATCATCTCCAAATTTTTCTTTTACATCTGCTGCAATATCATCTACCTTGGCATAGTTGCCCTGTGCTCTTGCTACAACTGCTTCTGTTACAGCAATGACGTCTTTATCACGAATTTCAAATTTTTCACTTTCTGCTGCGTTTAAGACGCAGTCTACTACGATTTCAGCCAGATTATCTCCTTCACGGATAATCGGTGCCCGCACACCTCTGGATACGGTTCCAACCATACGATTTACAGATTCCATTTTATGTGCCCTCCATTGATTTCAATCAGATTTCTAAACGGAACACTCCGCCTCTTATATAATACGTTGAAATTTCCCGGTATGCAAGATAAAAAGAGGATTTTCTGCAAAAAACAGGAGATTTTTTGCTTATTTTCAAGGATTTTGCAGGTTCATATCCCCCTACAGGGCTTGTGGGACCATAAGATTTCTGATAAACTTACTGCGATATTCTGGGAGATTTCTACACAGAAGTATAAAACGAAAGAAAAGGAATTTTTTAGATATATGGAAAAAAGAGAAGCATTTTGTCTTGGGAATTTTATAGTAGAACCGGGACAGAGAAAAGATGGATTTTTATTAATGGGAGAAGGAGAATTTCAGCTTCCTGCCACCATTTTACATGGGGAAAAGCCCGGAAAAACAGTTCTGATTACAGCGGGTATTCATGCTGAGGAATATGTGGGAATCCAGGCCGCCTTAGAACTGGCAGAGCATCTGGATATCCGAAAGATTGAAGGAACTGTAGTGATTGTAAAGGTAGTAAATCGTGAGGCCTTTGAACTGCGAAGGGGAAGTGAATCTCATGCAGACAAAAAGAATTTAAATCGTGTGTTTCCGGGAACAAAAGAAGGAACCTGGTCGGAGCGTCTGGCTTATGCCATGGAAAAAGAGCTTTTTTGTATTGCAGACTATTATATTGATCTTCACAGCGGAGATAGTTATGAACAGTTGACTCCTTATGTATATTATGCGGGAATGGCTTCAGCGGAAGTGGTCAGTATATCCAGAGAAATGGCTCAGCAGGCAGATGTGCCATATATGGTATGTTCCAATGTATCCAGTGGCGGCTGCTATAACTATGCCGCAACCAGGGGGATTCCCAGTATTTTGATTGAGCGTGGGCAGATGGGAGGATGGACAGAAGAGGAGAGCCATTCCACCAGAAGAGATGTGCGCAATATTCTCTGCCACCTGGGAATTTATCAGGGAGAAAAGGACTACCGGAATTATTATCCACTGGAAGTAAAGGATGTGTGTTACCAGGCAGCCAATGAACCGGGTTTATGGTATCCAGCCAAGAAGCCGGGAGATATGATACAACAGGGAGAGACCCTGGGTGTGATTAAAGATTACGAAGGTCAGATTCTGGAGGTGTGCCGGGCAGAGTATGGCGGCGTAATTTTGTATCAGACCGGAAGTTTACAGGTATTGCAGTCCGGGCCTGTGATTGCTTACGGACGGATTTCCAGAGAATCTGATAACAGAAAAGAACGGATTGCCGGATATTGGAGCAAGAGAAGCAGCAGTTTTAAAGTACAGAGAAAAGCAGAACTTCACAGTGTTATGGCAGAGCGCTGGCTTACAGAAATCCGAAAATATCTGCCAGAGGGAACTTTGAAAATCTTAGATGTAGGATGCGGTTCCGGATTTTTTACCATTCTTCTTGGAAAGCAGGGGCATGAAGTTACAGGAATCGATTTAACGCCGGATATGATTGAAAAATCAAAAGAACTGGCAAAAGAAGAACAGATAGACTGCAGATTTGAAATTATGGATGCTGAAAACCTGAATTTCCCGGATGCGACCTTTGATGTGGTAATTTCCAGAAATCTGACCTGGACACTGCCGGACGCCGGACGGGCTTATGAGGAATGGTGCAGGGTGCTGAAAAAAGGCGGATTGCTTTTAAATTTTGATGCCAATTATGGCGCTTATGATGCCACAGACACTGCCAGCCTTCCGGAACAGCACAGCCATAATATGCTGGGAATGGAGATGCTGAAAGAAAACGAAGATATCAAGAAACAGCTTCCTATCAGCAGCTATATCAGACCTGCCTGGGATGTGGAAACTCTTGGAAAACTGGGGATTCAGGAGCTTTCTCTGGATTTGGGAGTGGGCAAGCGGATTTATGTAGAAAAGGATGAATTTTATAATCCGGCGCCTATTTTCACATTGTGTGGAAAGAAAGAAGGTTCGGAATGAAAAAATATGTGTTAAAACGTTTGCTGCAGCTTATTCCCATCCTTCTGGTCATTACTTTTTTATCCTTTGGAATGATGCGTCTGGCAGGAAGCGATGCTGTGCTGCAGAAAATGGAAAATACGGGGATGGTAGTTTCCCAGGAAGTAATCGACAATGCCAGGGCAGAGCTTGGACTTGATAAACCTTTTCTGACCCAATATTTTGTATGGCTTGGAAATTTATTAACAGGAGATATGGGAACCAGTTATATTTCAGGAAAGGAAGTGCTTCCCACCTTTCTTTCTAAATTGCCTGCAACGCTTTTACTTACCGCAGTATCGATTTTCCTCACCATTGTGATTTCCATACCATTAGGGATTCTGGCGGCAGTAAAGCAAAACCGTTTTACGGATTATCTGATTAGAGTATGCAGTTTTCTGGGAAATAGTATGCCAAACTTTTTTGTGGCATTGCTGCTCATGTATTTTCTCTCCATACGTATGCCAATATTTCCGGTGATTGCCAATGGACTTAGTATTCAGAGCGTAGCTCTTCCAAGTCTTACGCTGGCTATTGCCATGTCTGTCAAATATTTGAGACAGGTAAGGGCAGCGGTTTTGGATGAACTTAGTAAGGATTATGTAGTTGGAGCCCAGGCAAGAGGAATCCGCTTTTCTGTTACTCTTTGGAAGAGTGTGCTTCGGGCATGTCTGGTGACCATTCTTACCTTGATTACCTTGTCCATAGGAAGTCTGCTTGGTGGAACTGCTATTGTAGAATCTATCTTTTTATGGGACGGGGTGGGAAAACTGGCGGTAGATGCCATTAATATGAGGGATTATCCTATGATACAGGCTTATGTTATGTGGATGGCAATTATTTATGTCTGTGTCAACCTGATTACAGATCTTTCCTACCGATTCCTGGATCCGAGAATCCGCTTGGGAGGTGAAGAGGCATGAGTGAAAAGACACATACACCAACGGTACGGAAACAGAAGGTTCAGAAAAGCTATATAAAAGTAAGGTTATTTGTATTCCTTGCACTGGCAGTGGGATTGTTTCTGGTGGCAATTTTTGCAGAACAGCTCTGTCCCTATGACCCCAATGCACAGGATATGGCAGCTTCTTTGCAGCCGCCGGGTGGGGAGCATCTTGCCGGAACAGACCGTTTTGGGCGCGATATGTTTTCCAGGATTTTAGTGGGACTTCAGACCAGTGTACTGGCAACCCTTTCTTTGGTGGTGATTATCACTGTAGTGGGAACCATGGTTGGAGTTTTATGCGGATATTATGGAGGGATTCTGGATGCAGTTGTTATGCGGATTTCCGATATCTGTCTGGCGTTTCCTGGTCTGGTTTTTGCCCTGGCAATCGCAGCGCTGTTAAATGGAGGACTGCGAAATGCGGTGCTGGCTCTGGCTGTGATTAGCTGGCCTAAATATGCCAGAATTGCCAGAAGCCAGACCCTGGCACAGAAGAATACCAGTTATATTTCAGCGGCAAAACTGGCGGGGAATACCTCCTGGCAAATCATCGTAAGGCATATTTTGCCAAACTGTGCAGGCCCCATTCTGGTAACTGCCATGCTGGATATTGGAACCATGCTCATGGAGCTTACTGGGCTTTCCTTCCTGGGATTAGGAGCCCAGCCGCCTACCGCGGAGCTTGGAAATATGATGAGCGGGGGCAGAAGTATGCTCCAGACGTATCCATGGGTCATTATCGGCCCTGGAATTGCAATTTTTATTGTTGTGGTTATTTTTAATCTGCTGGGTGATACGGTCCGGGATTATCTGGACCCCAAAAACAGCCGCAGAAAATAAAACATTACGAAAGGGAAAAACAATGAAAAACAAAATGAGATTTACAGCGCTTTTTATGGCAGCATGCCTTGGTACAGGATTGTTAGCCGGATGCGGCGCCGGAGAAAAAGACACAAAAGATACTGCAAAAACAGAAAGTACAGGGAAGAAAACCTTTGTATTTGGAGATACCACCTTTAATCCGGAAAATGAGGAACCGGATGTAAACCCGCATAATGCTTATGCCGGATGGGCATGTATCCGCTACGGAGTGGGAGAAACGCTGTTTAAGTATTCAGATTCCATGGAAATCCAGCCATGGCTTGCAAAGGATTACGAAAATGTGGATGAGCTTACCTGGAAAATTACCTTGCAGGATGGGGTGAAGTTTTCCAGTGGAAGAGCCCTGGACGGACAGGCAGTCAAAGAATGTCTGGAGCATCTGATAGAAGTTCATGAGCGTGCAAAAGGAGACTTAATGATTGATACCATTACCGCAGAAGGCCAGACTGTGACCATTAAAACCACAGAGCCAAAGCCAACCCTCCTGAACTATTTAAGCGATCCATATGGATGCATTATTGATATGGAAGCAGGGGTTACTGAGGATGGTATTGTAGCCGGTACTGGCCCGTATATTGCAAAATCTCTGGTTTCCGGAGAACAGTTAAATCTGGTGAAGAATGAAGAATACTGGGATGGAGAGCCTGGTTTTGACGAAATTACAGTGCGTACTATTTCAGATGGCGATACGCTTACTATGGCACTGCAGTCAGGGGAAATTGATGCGGCTTACGGTATGCCTTATGCCAGCTACCCTTTGTTTGAAAATGATGATTACACCTTTTCAAGATGCGCTACCAGCAGGGCATTTTTCGCTCATATGAATTTTGAAAGTCCGGTGATTCAGGATCCGGCAGTGCGAAAAGCTATTGCCATGGGAATTGACAAGGAAGGTTTTGTAAATACCCTGTTAGATGGTAATGGTTATCCGGCAGTGGGAACCTATCCAGACAGTTTTGAATTTGGAGGAGATGCGGTTACCACAGAGACCTACGATGCAGAAGGAGCAAAAAAAGTACTGGAAGAAGCAGGATGGGTCGATGAAGATGGAGATGGTATCAGAGAGAAAGACGGCAAGGATTTAACCATCCGCTGGCTTACATATCCAAGCCGCCAGGAACTGCCGCTTCTGGCAGAATCCGCACAGGCTACTTTAAAAGAGATTGGTATGGATGTACAGATTAACAGTACAGCAGACCACAACAGCATCCGGACAGATTCCACAGCCTGGGATGTGTATGCAAGCGCTATGGTAACAGCGCCTACAGGAGATCCGGAATACTTCTTTACCACTCATTGTCTGGACAGTTCCGCAGTGAATAACGGAAAATACCACAGTGATAAAGTGGAAGAATTAGAGAAGGAAATGGCAAAAACCTTTGATACAGAAAGAAGAAGTGAGCTGGCAGTAGAAATGCAGCAGACTATTTTGGACGATAATGCCTTCGTATTCTGTTCTCATCTGAAAATGAGCATGATCAGCAAGTCCTCTGTAAAAGGTTTAACAGCACATCCCTGTGATTTCTATGAAATCACAGCGGATCTGGCGCCTGCAGAGTAAAGGTTTTTGGTGAAAAGGGAAAAGGACATGAAGGAAATATTAAGTTATGATTCTGTGGAAATTTCTTTTGATGGGAAGACTGTGGTTCATGATGTGAGTTTTTCTCTGCATCCGGGAGAGATCCTGGGAATTGTAGGAGAATCAGGAAGTGGAAAAAGCACTCTTTTAAAGGCAGCCATGGGGCTTCTTGGAAAAAGCGGAATGGTGACCAGGGGAGATATCTGGTTTCAGGAAAAGGATATTCCTGATTTGTCCAGAGGAGAAATGCAGAAAATCTGTGGAGAAAAGATAGGTATGATTTTTCAGGACGCAGGGGCCTCCCTGTGTCCTATCCGCACCATAGGAGAGCAGATTTATGAGAGTATTACTGCCCATAAAAAAATGTCCAGAGAGCAGGCAAAGGAAAAGGCGTTGGGTTTATTTGAAAAACTGAAATTTCAGGATGGGGAAAGGATTTGGAATAGTTATCCCTTTGAATTATCCGGTGGCATGAACCAGAGAGTGGGGATTGCCATAGCCATGCTTATGGAACCGCCGGTGCTTCTGGCAGATGAACCAACCAGCGCCCTGGATGTGGCAGTGCAGCGGCAGGTAGTACAGGAGATGCTGGCGCTTAGAGAGTTGTTTGGCACAGCCATAATTCTGGTGACTCATGATATTGGTGTGGTATCGGCTATGGCGGATTCCATACTGGTATTAAAAGAAGGAAAGGTCATGGAATACGGAGCAGCGACACAGGTGCTGGAAACACCGCAAAATGACTATACCAGGAAACTGTTGTCAGCAGTACCCAGATTACGGAGGCTATAGCATGGAAACCATTTTGGAAGTGAAAGATTTAACAAAAACCTTTGTGACAGAGGGAAAAGCAGATTTTACAGCCATTGACCATATTAATTTCCGGCTTTATCCGGGAGAGACCCTGGGAATTGTAGGAGAATCAGGCAGTGGAAAAAGTACCCTGGCAAGAGCCATTACCAGGCTTACAGATGCCACAGAAGGAACGATTTCTCTGTGTGGAGAAGATATTACCAGGGAAAAAGGGAAAAAGCTCAGGGAAGCCTATAAAAATATTCAGATGATTTTTCAGAATCCGGTTTCTTCCTTTGACCCCAGAAAATCCCTGGGGCATGGAATTGGAGAGAACCTTAGAAACAGTGGTGTGCCAAAAGAAGAAGCAAAGAAGCGGGTTCTGGAGCTGTTGGGACAGTGTGGACTTCCAAAAGAGTTTTATGATAGGTATCCCCATGAAGTAAGCGGCGGACAGTGTCAGAGGGCAGCCATTGCAAGAGCCTTGGCTGTGAAACCAAAGATTGTTATCTGCGATGAGGCTACAAGCGCTCTGGATGTGACGGTGCAGCAGCAGATTATGGAGCTTTTGGACTCTTTTCGGAAGGAACATCAGATTTCTTATTTGTTTATCTGTCATAATCTGGCGTTGGTACAGCAGTTTTGTGACCGTGTGCTGGTTATGAAAGATGGCCGGATTGTGGAAGAGGGAACACCGGATGAGGTGATTCTGAATCCCAGGGATGAATATACGAAAATGCTGGTGGAATCAGTGTTTTAAGAAAAAATCAACCACCAGGGGGGCTTGGAAAAAGTTTTTCTTATGATATGATAGATAAGGTTTGAATGAGTAGAACAAATATAAAGAGAGAAAAGGAAGAAAACACATGAAGAAAAAAACAATTACAGTTTTCCTTGCCGCATTAGTTGCTATGAATACAATGGCAGGATGTGCAAGCACAACACCAAAAGAGAAAGAAGAGAAAACAGAGATTTCAAAGGAAGAAAAAAGCGAAACAGATGCGGAAACTGTAAAAGTTACCAGTGTTTTCGGAGAAGATGAAGTAGAACTGGAATATCCAGAAGTTCCCGAAAGAGTTGTAAGCATGGCTGGATTTGCTACAGAAATGCTGCTGGCTCTTGGACTGGAAGATCATATTGTAGGTTATGCATGGCAGGATAATGAGGTACTTCCACAATATCAGGAGGCTTTTGAAAAGCTGGAGCCTTTGTGTCCACCAGCTATGGATCCGGGAGAAGAAAAGGTTTTGGCTGCTGAACCGGATTTAGTACTTTCCTGGGCATCCTGGTCTGACGAAGAATATTTTAATTACAAGAATTTAGCGAAAAATGGTATCAACGCTTATGGATTCCATTCAGAACGGTGGTCAGGCGGTCATCTGGAAGATGTTTACACGGATTTCCTGAATATCGGAAAGATTTTCAGAGTGGAGGATAAAGCAGAGGCTCTGGTAAATGAAATGAAGAGCAATATTGAAGAAACTGCAAAAAAGGTAGAAGACAAAGAAAAGGTATCTGTTTTTGTATGTGATGCTTCTTCTAACGAAGAATCCTGTATGACAGTAGGAGGCGGACTCCCACAGGAACTTTTGGAAAAAGCCGGCGGAGAGAATGTAGTTACAGATGTAGAGGCAAACTGGGAACGTGGATATAGCTGGGAAAAAATTATTGCAGCAGATCCGGAATGGATTGTCATTGATTATTATGCAAGTGCAGATGAAGCAGATGCAGTTTTAAATCTGTTAAAATCTGATCCGCAGTTGAACCAGATGCAGGCTGTTTTAAAGGATCAGATTGTTTTAGTAGGGCTTACGGATATCTCCTGTAGTGAGCGGATTGATGAAACTGTTGCGTTGCTGGCGTCTGAGTTTCATGGCGTAGAATAAGCAGGAGGCCGGCAATGCTGAAACACATTAAAAAAAGTACCTTTCTTATCCTTTGCGTAGGCATGTTTCTGGTGCTTCTTGGCGCAATGGTTTTAGGAATTAATCTGGGCGCAGTGGATTTGCGCCCAGATTGGATTTATGAGATTATTTTGAATAATATCACAGGAAAAGAAATTTTCGCGGCAGAATGGAGCAAGTCTGCTCAGAGTATTGTGTGGGGAATGCGTTTCCCCAAAGTAATTGTATGTGCCTGTGTTGGCGCAGGTCTGAGCCTTACGGGAATTTTAATGCAGGCAATGACCAGAAATTCCCTGGCTGACCCTTATATTCTGGGAATTTCCTCAGGAGCTTCCACAGGGGCAACTGCTATACTTCTGGTTGCAGGGGCATTTCCTCTGTTTCAGGGAGTTTCAGTGGGAATGGGAGCGTTTATAGGAGCCATGCTATCTTCGGTGATTGTTATGGTGCTTGGAGGCGCTTCAGGACGGTTTAGTCCAGGAAAACTGGTGCTGTCAGGAACAGCGGTGTCTGCTATTTTTCATGCCATTACGAATCTGCTGATTTTTTTAAGCCCGGATAAGAGAAAAGTGAATTCTGCTCTTTTCTGGATGGAGGGTTCTTTTTCCAGCGCGGCCTGGGAAGACGTTCTGCCTGCACTGGCAACCCTTCTGGTGATTTTTGCTATTTCTATGGTGATTAACAGAAGTCTGGATACCCTGCTTTTAGGGGAAGACATTGCCATTACTGTAGGTGTTAATGTGCGTGCTATGAAATTGATTATTGTGCTTTCCTCCTCTTTAGTGACCGGTATTATGGTTTCTATGAGCGGATGCATTGGCTTTGTAGGATTGATTGTACCACATGTGGCGCGGACACTTATTGGAACTGCCCACAGACGTCTGATTCCTTTTGCCATGCTTCTGGGAGGTATTTTTATGGTACTGGCAGATATGTTTGCAAGGGTTGTCGTAGCGCCGTCAGAGCTTCCTATTGGTGTTGTAACTGCGCTTTTAGGCGCTCCGTTCTTCTTGGCAATGCTGAGAAAAAGCGGCTACTCTTTTAGCAAATAAGGGAGAGAATAGATGGAACATATATTAAAGGTAGAAGATTTAAGCTTTTCAGTAAAAGACCGTGAATTAATCCATCAGATATCCTTTGACATCCCAAGAGGGAGTTTTGTAGGATTAATTGGACCAAACGGATGTGGAAAATCCACACTTTTGAAAACCATTTACCGGGTGAATAAGGAATCCGCTGGAGCTGTTTACATCAATGGAAAGAATCTACAGGAGATGTCAAACAAAGCTGTTGCAAAGCAAATGGCAGTGGTTACCCAGGAGAATGATATTAATTTTGATTTTTCGGTTATGGAAATGATGATGATTGGCCGCTATGCCCACCGGGGAGTGCTGCAGAACAGGGATGTGGATGACGAAAAAATTTGCAGGGAAGCGCTGAAACTGGTGGGAATGCAGGAATTTGAAAAGCGGAGCTTTCTCACTCTTTCCGGAGGGGAGAAACAGAGAGTGTTTATCGCCAGTGCATTTTCCAGAAATACAGAGTTAGTGGTGCTGGATGAACCCACCAATCATCTGGATGTGGGATATCAGTTCCAGATTATGGATTTAATGAAAGAACAGCAGGGAATTACGGTATTTTCTTCCATTCATGATATGAATATTGCCATGCAATACTGCGATTATATTATTGCTATGAAAAAAGGACATATTGTGTCCATAGGAACTCCACAGGAGGTTTTAACAGAGAAATTACTAAGTGATTTATTTTCTGTACGGGCACAGATCATAGAACTGGGTAAGGGGCAGAGACATATACGGTATTTAGGCTCTCTGCATGGGGAAAACCTGGGCATGGGGTTATAAGCAAAGGAAAAGAGCCTGGAATACCAGGAAAATAAAGGAAAAAAATTTTTTGAAATTTTATCCCCCTGCCAGGCTTGTAAGGCAATGCGGCATCGTGTAATATACAATTATCGTTACGGTTTTAAATAACGAGAATGAATTCACTACATGATGTAGTATGTATACTGCCAACCCTCCGCAAATATGCAGTATACAAAAGTTTATGAATCCTAACAAAGAAGGAAGTATGGCGATGGCAGGTCATAGTTCCTTTTTTGTTAGGTGTTTCTTCCTAAAATTTGCAAATATATCCCCCAGGGAGGCTTTTGCCCTGGGATTTTTTTGTCTATAATTATTTCCATGACAGGACACAACCGAAAGGATGAGAACGTTATGAATGTAAATGTGATTTTATTTGATGATTTTGAAACTTTGGATGCTTTTGGACCGGTGGAACTTTTCGGAAAACTGCCACAGCATTTTCATATCCGATATTTGTCTGTTTCCGGTGATTTAATCAACAGTGTTCATGGTCTGAAGATTTGGACGGATTTCCTGGTACCGGATGAAATTGACGGAATTTTGCTGATTCCGGGAGGAAAAGGGGCAAGACGCCTTTTGTGGAAGGATGAAAGAAGTTTAAACCTGATTCGAAAAGCAGCAGAAAATGCAGACTACTGCCTTATGATTGGAAATGGTTCCGCACTGCTGGCCCAGACGGGCATGTTGTATCACAGAACCATTGCGGATTTTCCTATGGATGCAAACTGGAACAGAATGTTTACAGCAGGGATTGACAGGATAACAGGAGTAAAAACTGTGATAGATGGGAAACTGTATTCCTGTAACAATACCATGAACGGATTTGACACAGCTCTTTGGGCTATTTCTGATATTTTGGATATTACAGAAGCAGAGAAAGCGGCACAGGCTGTTGGTTATGAATGGAGTGAGGATGCAGATACCGATGTCTACAGTTAAAGAAAAGAAACCAACCTGCGATAAAGCCATGGTGAACCGGATTGCCCGCGCCACAGGCCACCTGAAAACTGTGCGGAATATGGTAGAAGAAGGGCGGGACTGCAGTGAAGTGCTGATTCAGCTTGCGGCAGTGAAATCAGCGGTAAATGGAGCCGGAAAGGAGATGCTGAAGCAATATCTGAATGAGTGTATGGAAGAAGAACTAAAAGAAAAGGATGGGCAGGGACTTAAAAAGTTAAATAAGAGTATTGAAAGTTTTATGAAATAAGTTAAAAAAATTTCATTTTTATGCCAAAGCCTTTTGTGCTATACTGGATATATAGATTGCGAAGTGCAATACGGAGGCACATACAAATAGGAGGGTCATCATGAAAACAGAATTTATTACCTTAAATGAAGAGCGCCAGGTGACGCTGACGGCATATCTGCAGGAGACAGGAGGCGCGTTTCCTTATATTTTGAAAAGACCGGCAATTTTAATCTTGCCTGGAGGCGGCTATCAGTATTGTTCAGACAGGGAAGCAGACCCGGTTGCAATGCCTTATTTAAAGGCCGGGTTTCAGGTGTTTATTCTCCGTTATTCTGTAAATTGCCACAGCGCATGGCCAAATCCACTAAATGACTATGAGCAGGCAATGTCCCTGATTCGTAAAAATGCAGAAGAGTGGAAGGTCTATGAAGATAAAATTGCAGTCCTTGGTTTTTCAGCGGGAGGTCATCTGGCGGGATGCGCAGCCACGATGGCAAAGGAGAAGCCAAATGCAGCGCTTTTAGGATACGCTGTGACAAAAGCAAGTGATGTGGCCCTTTGTGAGCCAGAAGGACCGGATGTAAATGCAGCGGTGGATGAACATACCTGTCCATGTTTTGTATTTGCTGCCTGCAATGACCAGATTGTGCCAATTTCCAATTCTCTGGCATTTTTACAGGCACTGGCCCAACATGGTGTGACCTTTGAAAGTCATATTTATGCTTATGGCCCACATGGATTTTCTACAGGGGACACCTCTGTTCAGCCTGCAAAGACACAGATGTGCAGTCGTATTCCAAGCTGGGTAGAGGATAGTATCGGATGGCTTCGGGATGTATTCGGAGAGTTTGGAGAAACCTGTATGGAAGAGCCGAAATGCAAAAGCCATGTAAATGGAGATTTTGAGCCCATGCTTTCAGGAGATTGTACATTTGGATATTTGAGAATCTGTCCGGAGGCTGGGGCTGTTATGAAACCTATTCTTGGATGGATACAGGAACACCTGGCAGAAATTATGGAGCATACCGGGCTGATACCGGCTAAGACGGTTCAGGAACAGGGAGAAGAATGCTTCTATGCCATAGCGGATGACAGAATGTTGAAGGAAATCCTGCGTTATGCAAAGCTTCCAAAAGAAGTGGAAAACGGGATTCTTGATGCATTGAGTAAAATTCCAAATCCACGCAGAAAAAGAAAAGATAAAACAGGAGGCGCTGTATGAACCCGCGAAAGATGATGGAACTTGCCAGAATGCAGCAGGAATTTAAGAAAAATCATCCCAAAGTATTTCCATTCCTAAAGGCAGCCTCAGAAAAGGCAATGCAGGAGGGAAGCATTATAGATATCTCTGTGACAACGCCAGCCGGAGAGGTGCTGCGGACCAATATGAAAGTTAGAACCGAAGACCTGGAACTGTTAAAAGAGTGGAAAAATATGAGAGAGAAGTGATTTTTTCTTTTCAAAAAAATCCCCGGATTATGCTTTTACACATAATTCGGGGAAAATTTTATTTGATACAGTTTGTTTATCTGCCAATTCCTGAACCTCTTCCAAAGATAAATCATTCAGTTCTGCTATTTTACCCCAAACTCCAGAAGCTGTTTTAAAGCCTGTTTTTTTCCTGTGAAATGAATAGCATTTAATCCCTGTGCCCTGGCTTCTGCTACATTATCAATCATGTCATCCAGGAAAACCGCCCTGGAGGGGTCAATGTGGAAATCAGTAATCAGTTTCTGAAAGATTTCCGGTTCTGGTTTCAGACAGTGAATCTGCCAGGACATATAGCCTCCGTCCATAAGCTCTAAAAATTTCAGCTCCTTTTGGCACCGGTCATACAGTGGTTTGGAAAAATTAGAAAGTATGTAGAGCTTGTAGCCGCGCTTTTTAAAATACTTTATCCAGTCTTTGGTATAGGAATAAAGAGAAATTGTCTTTCCCATTTCCTGAAACGTCTGACGGATTTCCTGTTCATAGTCAGGATTATTCTCAATAAAAGATTGAAGGATTTCTTCCTCTGTTTTGACACCGCGGTCACCCTCTGTCCACTGGGGACTTAAAAACATGGCTTCTGCCACTGCCTGGGCAGTTTTTTCGTCATATTTTAAATCTGCAAGTAATTTCCGGAAATCATAGCGAACTAATACTTTCCCAAGATCAAAAATTAAAGTATCAATTTTGTCTGTCTCAGGAGCAATCCGCGCGATGATATCATCCTTTGGATGGGTCCACTTATATACCAGCAGAAATGCATAGAGCAAAATCGGAATGATAACCGTGGCAAAGAGAGAAGCCATCAGCATATTGCCAGCCTGGGAATGATCCGTGAGGGCAAAAACAAGAGACAGGACATACATGCCTGCCAACAGGAGGATTCCAAGGACTGCCAAGAGTCGTTTTAAGTTTTTCACATCATAATCTCCCTTGTTTAGAATATCTATTATTATAATAATTTTGGAAGGAATCGTCAATGTATAAAGTATCCTTAGACAGGTTTTTAGGTTATACATACGAAAATATGCAAAATGATTTGGGGATTTTTGCCCGCATTTTTCCGGAAACTATACAAATTGACAGCATGGGACGGACAGAAGATAACAGAGAGCTGTATCACTTTCGAATTGGCAGTGCCAATGCACCAAAAAAAGTTCTGATTTTTGGTGGAATACACGGACGGGAATATATGACCAGCCAGCTGCTTATGGAGCAGACCACAGAATTTCTCATGAAATTGTGCAGAACCCGGTGCAAAGAATATGAAAAAATCATGGAGGGAAAAGCAATTCATATCGTTCCTATGGCAAATCCGGATGGAGTTACCATTAGCCAAATGGGAGCAATGGGAATAAAAAATCCAGATTTGAAAAGCATGGTAGAGGAAATTGCCTTACGGGAAGGAGGAAGGCATCCACAGGGAAATTATTTTAGCAGGTGGAAGGCCAATGCAAAAGGTGTGGATTTAAACAGAAATTTTGATGCCTTGTGGGAAAACTGTGAAGATGCAGTGCAGCAGCCTTCCAGAGAATGCTATAAAGGCCAAAATCCAGAGTCGGAAACAGAATCCAGGGCACTGGCAGAATTAACCAGACAAGAAGGATTTTTGCGTACAATCAGCTATCATTCTTCCGGTGCAGTGATTTATTGGGATTTTTATCAGGAAGGAGAGCTGCGTCTAAACACATGGAAATTTGCCAAAGCAATGGGAGAAATTACAGGATATGAGGTGCTTGGGAAAAACGGGGAACAAAGTTCTGGTGGATACAAAGACTGGGCACTTTTAAAAATGGGAATTCCAAGTCTTACCATAGAGATCGGAAGGCTGGAATCGCCTCTTCCGGCTTCCAGCTTTGGAGAGATTTTTATGGAAAACAGAGGTGTATGGGAAGAAGCACTTGCCGGTTTATAAGAAAGAAAATAGAGGCTGCTTACGGTCACAGCCTCATTAAAAAGGGGAGGATAAAGTATTTCTACTTTTTCTTTTGTCGTCTGCAAGGGGCGCTGCGGATTTGCAGCATCCCCTCGTGGACTATTTGTAGTATACCCGGGTTTTTGGAGTTTATACAAAAGAATGTAATTTTTCTTCTTCTGCTGCATCGGAAGCCTCATGTAATTTACGAACCGTGGTTTCTCCTATTCGATGATTCAGCACAGAATGAACCTGGATATCCAGACCATGAGACTGACAGGAAAAGGTTTCTCCATGCTTTGGAATTCGTCCGATTATGTCGCAGATAAAACCGCTGTAAGTATCATAGTTCTCTGTAGGGAGGGGAATACCCATTGCCTCAGAAACTTCTTCCAAAGGTGTGCTTCCAAGGATTTTCCAGGTGTCTTCTGAAAGCTTCTGGATTTCCGGCTGTGGATTTTCTTCATCTTCTTCATATAAATCACCCACCAGAGTTTCCATTAAATCATGAAGGGTAACAATACCGGACATTCCGCCATACTCGTCCACCAGTACAGCGAAATACTGCCTGGTTTCCCGCATTTTCTGGAACAGAACATTTGCCTTCATATTTTCAGGCACAAACCAGGGCGTATCAGAAGCTTTCTGCAAAAGTTCCTCTTTTGTTGCGGCTTTTGTGCGAAAGTAATCCTTTGCGTCTAAAATGCCAATGATGTTGTCAATGGTGTCCTGATAAACAGGATAGAAGCTGTGGCGGCTTTGGAAAATTACATCCTTCCAGTTATCCAGACTGTCATCAGCGTCTAATGATAAGACATCCATTCTGTGTGTGCAGATTTGTTCTGCAGAAATATCATTGAAATCAAACACATTTTGAATCATTTCGGTTTCTTCTTTTTCAATGTTTCCCTGCTGGCTGCCCTGGGAAAGCATCATGCGGATTTCTTCCTCTGTTACTTCTTCGTCAGATTCTTCCGGGTCAATACCAAGAAGGCGTAAGATTCCGTTGGTAGAAACAGTAAGCAGAGCGACCAAAGGGGATGCAATCCTGGACACAGCGTACAAAAGACCTGCCAGAGACAGGGCAAGAGACTCTGATTTCTTCATGGCAATTCTTTTGGGCACCAGCTCTCCAAATACCAGACTGAAATAAGAAAGCACAATGGTAATCACAAGGACAGAAGCAGAATTCAGGACAGCCTCAGGTATTGGAACACCGGCCTTTAACAATGCAGAAACCAGAGGGTCTGAAAAATAATCTGCAGCAAAGGCACTGCTTAAAAATCCAGCCAGGGTAATGGCTACCTGAATGGTGGCAAGAAAACGGGCAGGCTGCTGAGTCAGTTTGGTTAATTTCAATGCTTTTTTATTCCCTGCCTGGGTAAGTGCCTGAAGTTTTGCTTCGTTCATAGAAATCACTGCAATTTCTGCGCTGGCAAAAACTGCGTTTAATAAAATAAGTACAATTAAAAGTATCATAGATCCAATCATAAAATCCTCCAAAAATAAAATATCCATGTTATATATGAGAAAAATAGACAAAAAGGAGCAGCCGCACGAAGGAACATCTAAGAAACACTTCGTGCAGCAACTCCTTTATTTATTCATACTCATACATGGATTTTTTGAGGTTTTACAACAACCAGGTCCATCTTCCATGTTGGCTCGTCACATCCTTTCTTAATTAGGAATAAAGATATCACAAGAAGAAAGTTCCGTCAAGAAAAAATCCCCTATTAACAACAATATTTTTGTGGTATAATCATTGCAAAGTCCGGGCAATGTGCCATTCGCTTATTGTACGTACAAAAATTAATTTGGAGGTTATTGCCATGAAGATGGAGCAGATACCAGCTTATGAATTGGTGACAAAGCAGGACATACCCGATATACATTCAATGGGCTATCTCCTGAAGCATAAAAAAAGCGGTGCCAGAGTAATGGTACTGGAAAATGATGATGAAAATAAAGTTTTTAATATTGCCTTCCGCACCCCGCCGGCAGACAGCACAGGTGTTGCGCATATTCTGGAGCACAGTGTGCTGTGCGGTTCTAAGAAATTTCCTTTAAAGGATCCTTTTGTGGAACTGGTAAAAGGTTCTCTTAACACCTTTTTAAATGCCATGACTTATCCGGACAAAACCATGTATCCGGTGGCAAGCTGCAATGATCAGGATTTTAAAAATCTGATGCATGTGTACCTGGATGCAGTGTTCTTCCCTAACATTTATGAAAAGGAAGAGATTTTCTGTCAGGAAGGCTGGCATTATGAACTGGAAGATGTGGACAGCCCACTTACTTTAAACGGTGTGGTTTATAATGAAATGAAGGGCGCTTTTTCTTCCCCGGAGGATGTGCTGGACAGAGAAGTATTTAATTCCCTGTTTCCGGATACTCCTTATGGCGTGGAATCAGGAGGAGACCCGAAATGCATCCCGGATTTAAAATATTCGGAATTTTTGTCCTTCCACAGCCGTTATTATCATCCTTCTAACAGCTATATTTATTTATATGGAAACATGGATGCAGCAGAGCGTTTAAACTGGATGGACGAAGAATACCTTTCCAAATATGATGCCATGCCGGTAACTTCTGTTATTGCCCGCCAGGAACCTTTTGATAAAATGAAGGAACTGGTAATGGAATATCCCATCACAGAAAATGAACCGGAAGAACAGAACAGCTATCTTGCTTATAATGTGGTTACCGGTGACAGTCTGGATGTGGAGAGATGTACTGCTTTTGAAGTGTTGGATTACACTCTTTTAAGCGCGCCGGGCGCTCCGGTAAAGCAGGCTCTTTTAGACGCGGGAATGGGAAAAGATATTATGGGCTCCTATGAGGATGGCATTTACCAGCCGTTTTTCTCCATTGTGGCAAAGAATGCAGACCCTGCCAATAAAGAGAAGTTTGTGCAGTTGATTCAGGATACCCTGGGTGAAATTGCAGAAAAGGGAATCGACAAAAAAGCCATTGCAGCAGGAATCAATTACATGGAATTTCGTTTCCGGGAGGCAGATTTTTCTTCCTTCCCAAAAGGTTTGATGTATGGAATTGATGTATTTGACAGTTGGCTTTATGATGATAAGAAGCCTTTTGATTATTTAAAACGTCTGGATATTTTTGCTTCTCTGAAAGAAAAAGCAAAAACCAGATATTTTGAGGAATTAATTGAAGAATATCTTCTTTCCAATACCCATGCGTCGATTGTTGTTGTCAATCCCAAAAGGGGACTGGCAGCCAAGAGGGAGAAGGAACTGGAAGACAAGCTGGCAGCGTACAAGGACAGCCTGACTTTGGAAGAAAAAGAACGTCTGGCGGCAGAGACAAAGCACTTAAAAGAATACCAGGATGAGCCGGAGACAGAGGAAGCACTTCGCACCATTCCTCTGCTTACAAGAAAGGATATCAGCAAAGAGGGGGCAAAACTCTATAATACGCCCAAACAGGTGGGAGATACCCTGGTGCTTTATCATGATTTGTATACCAATGGCATTGGATATCTGGATTTGCTCTTTGATACAAAAGCAGTGCCGGAATCTTTGATTCCGTATCTTGGAATTTTGAAATCTGTATTAGGCTATGTAGATACAGAACATTATACCTACAGCCAGTTGTTTAATGAAATCAATGCAAGAAGCGGCGGGATTTTATTCGGACTTCAGGTGTTTGGAAATGCAGAGAAGCCTCAGGATAACAAGCATATGGCAGGCGTAAAAGCAAAGGCTTTATATGAGGACATTCCTTTCGTATTTGAGATGATTCGGGAAATCCTCTGTACTTCTAAGTTTGAAGATGATAAGCGTTTATATGAAATTCTGGCAAAGATGAAATCCAGAATGCAGATGAGCATGGCTTCTGCAGGTCACAGTACCGCAGTGGCAAGAGCCTTGTCTTATTTCTCAGAGAATGCTTATTTCCAGGAAAAAACAACAGGCATTGATTTCTATAAATTCCTGGATGAACTGGAAACCAATTTCCAGGAAAAGAAAGAGGATTTAAAAGAAAAATTAAAGGAATTAATGGTTTATGTGTTCCGTCCGGAAAACCTTACAGTAAGTTATACTGCAGACCAGAAGGGATGCAGGGGACTGGAAGAAGAGGTTCAGAAATTGAAAGCTGTTCTTTGTACAAAGGAAATCATGCCTGGAAGCTTTGTTCCTGTTCTGGAGGTAAAAAATGAAGGTTTCCAGACTTCCGGTCAGGTGCAGTATGTGGCAGCAGCCGGAAATTTCCGGGAGGCAGGATATTCCTATACAGGAGCCCTTCGGATTTTGAAGGTGATGTTAAGCTATGAATATTTGTGGACCAATATCCGGGTAAAGGGCGGCGCCTATGGCTGTATGAGTTCATTTCGCAGAAACGGGGACGGATTCCTGGTTTCTTACAGAGATCCCAATCTTGTAAAAACGCTGGAAGTTTTCAGGAAAACAGGAGAGTTTATCCGTTCCTTTGATGCAGATGAAAGAGAAATGACCAAGTATATTATTGGAACTATCAGTGAGATGGATGTTCCTATGACACCTTCCGGCAAGGGAAATCTGTCTTTAAACGCCTGGTTTTCCAAGGTGACAGAAGAGGATATGGCAAAAGAGCGCCAGGAAATTTTGGAGGCGCAGCCGGAAGATATTCGTAAGCTGGCAGGGATTGTGGACGCTATGATGGAGCAGAACCGCATCTGTGTTGTAGGCAGTGAGGAAAAACTGGAACAAGAGAAACAGATATTTGGAGAATTAAGAAATTTACTATAAGAGTACCATAAGAGGAGAGTGTATGAAGGCAGATTTTAAATCAGGATTTACAGCAATTATCGGCAGACCCAATGTGGGAAAATCCACATTAATGAACCACTTAATCGGACAGAAGATTGCCATTACGTCAAGGAAACCGCAGACCACCAGGAACCGGATTCAGACCGTTTATACAGATGAGAAGGGGCAGATTGTATTTTTAGATACCCCTGGTATTCACAAGGCGAAAAATAAACTGGGTGATTATATGGTTAATGTAGCCCAGAGAACCTTAAAGGATGCAGATGTGATTTTATGGCTGGTAGAGCCAAGTACTTTTATTGGGGCAGGGGAGCGGCATATTGCGGAACAGTTGAAGCGCTGCAGTCTTCCGGTGATTCTGGTAATCAATAAAGTAGATACCGTGAAAAAGGAGGAAGTGCCTGGATTTATTCAGGCATACAGAAAACTTTATGACTTTGCAGAGATTGTTCCGGTGTCAGCCCTTAGAAGTCTGAATCTGGATACTTTGTTAGACTGTATTTTCAAATATCTGCCTTATGGACCTCAGTTTTATGATGAAGATACGGTAACGGATCAGCCTCAGAGACAGATTGTGGCTGAAATGATTCGGGAAAAGGCTCTGCGCTGTCTGGAAGAGGAGATTCCTCATGGGATTGCAGTGACCATTGAACGAATGAAAGAGCGCCCGGATGGCAGTATGGTGGATATTGACGCTACCATTATCTGTGAGCGGGACAGCCATAAGGGGATTATTATTGGGAAACAGGGAGTTATGCTGAAAAAAATCGGCAGTTCTGCCCGCTATGAGATTGAAAATATGCTGGAACAAAAGGTGAATCTGAAGCTGTGGGTGAAGGTGAAGAAAGACTGGAGAGACAGTGATTATCTCATGAAAAATTTTGGATATGATAAGAAGGAAATCGAATGAGTGATTCCATTACTGTCACAGGCATGGTGTTATCCGCCATGCCTGTGGGGGATTATGACAAAAGATTGGTGATACTTACAAGAGAAAGAGGGAAGATTACTGCTTTTGCAAAAGGAGCCAGAAGGCAGAACAGCGCTCTTATGGCAGTGGCAAATCCTTTTGTGTTTGGTTCTTTTTTTCTTTATGAGGGACGGACCTCTTATCAGCTTCGTTCTGCTTCTGTGATGGAGTATTTTTCTGAGCTTGCAGGGATTCAGCCTGGAGTGTATTACGGGTTTTATTTTCTGGAACTGGCGGATTATTATGCCAGTGAGAATACTGATGAAAAACAAATGCTGAATCTGCTGTATGTGACCATGAAGGCTTTGGTAAAACAAAAGATGGAAAACCAGTTGATTCAGTATATTTTTGAACTAAAGGCCATGACTATTAACGGAGAATATCCGGCTGTGTTTGCCTGCCGCAAATGCGGAACTACAGAAAATCTCCAGTGGTTTTCCACAGAAGAGGCAGGGGTATATTGCAAAGACTGTGGAGAGCAGGAGCATGGACTGATTTATGTAAGCCCTTCTACCCTTTATACCCTGCAGTTTATCATTGCAGCCAAGTTGGAGCGTCTTTATAGTTTTACGGTAAAAAAAGAGGTGCTGGAGGAACTTGGAAGAGTCATGCGCGCCTATACGAAACATTATATTGATAAAAATTTCAAAAGTCTGGATATTCTCCATCTCATGGGGAGTCTCTATACAGATACATAGCAGTTTCATAAAAGCTCTCCCAGAATACGCAGTACATAGTCCTCCTCGGTTTTTACGGTTAGCCTGTCAATGAGAATATCTTCGTAAAAACGGTTGCTTAGAGAAAGATGATGTTTCCGGGCATAGTAAAGCATTTTTTCATAAGTTTCAGGCAATGTGTCATAGCCTCCCAGATGAAAGGCGCAGAGATAATCTCCCTGTGGGCGTATCTGGAGAGGGAGGCCTTTTACAGGCTTATCCAGGAGAATGTAATAATGAGAATAATGCTCATTTAAATGTTCTGGTGAATGCAAATGTTGAATTCCCCCAATCCCATAAGGGCTGAATAAATGATGCTCCTTTTCTAAGGCAATGAGCTTACTGATAACATGGGCATTTTCTTCTTCTGAATCTGCATCTTCGGGGGCAGGGGCAGTGAGAAGATAATGCTTTTTTTCATGGACAACGGAAATTTCATGGAAATTTTGGCCAAGAGTGTGCCTTAGACAGTCTTTTTCTTTGCTTAACTGGTCTTTCATTCTTTTTAATTCCTGTATTCTTTTTTCTATGGCAAAGGTTTCCTTTTCCAGCAATTCTAAAAACAATTTTGGTGTTCTGTTGTCCAGGTAGGACTTGATTTCTTCCAGGGGCATTCCAATCTCTTTTAAAATAGTAATAACATCAAAAATTTCAAGCTGTGATGCAGCGTAATACCGGTATTGATTGGTTGATTTCCTTTCAGGGGAGAGAAGGCCAATTTTATCATAATGAAATAACGTGTGCTTGGTAGTACCGGCCAGTCTGGCAAATTCTCCGGTGGTGAGATAGTAAGTTCTGCTTTGATTCTGATTCATAATGAAGTCTCCTAAAGAAAAGTCTTGACTATCGTGTTACCCTATAGTTTAACATGGGATAAGAAATCAAGCAATAAGAGGTGAAGAAAAGAATGACGAATTCAATAGCACAAAAATTTAATGTATTTACCCTGCTGAAATTTGCATTTCCTACTATGGTTATGATGGTTTTTATGTCCCTGTATACCATTGTGGATGGGATTTTTGTATCCAGATATGTGGGAAGTAATGCTCTTTCTGCAGTGAATATTGTTTATCCGGTTTTGAACCTGCTGTTTGCCTTTGGGATTATGCTGTCCACAGGGGGAAGCGCCATTGTGGCAAGGCAGATGGGAGAGAAACGGGAGCAGGAGGCCAGGGAGAACTTTTCTCTTCTGGCAGCAGTCAGCGTGGCCATTGGCTTTTTGATTTTGATTCTGGGGCTTTTGTTTTTGGAGCCTTTGTGTGGGGTTCTGGGAGCTACGCCGGTGATTATGAAAGATTGTAAGATTTATCTGGGAGTCCTGCTGGGATTTGGTCCTCTGACCATGCTTCAGATGTTCTTTCAGGTGTTTTTTGTAACTGCCGGGAAACCGGGGCTGGGACTTGGATTTACCATATCCGGCGGTGTTGCCAATATGGTTTTGGACTATGTGTTTATGGGACCAATGGAAATGGGGGTTTTAGGAGCTGCTCTTGCAACTGGTCTTGGCCAGGCCATTATGGCAGTGGCAGGAGTGTTTTATTTCTTCTGGGTGAAGGGAAGCCTGTACTTTGTAAAACCTGTATTTCGCGGAAAGATGCTTTTACAAAGCTGCGGAAATGGTTCTTCAGAAATGGTCAGTAACCTGTCAACCGCAGTGGTAACTTTTTTGTTTAACATCACCATGATGCAGCTGGTAGGGGAAGACGGAGTTGCAGCCATTACCATTGTGTTGTATGGACAGTTTTTGTTTACGTCCTTGTATCTTGGTTTTTCCATAGGTGTTGGGCCTGTATTCAGCTTTAACTATGGAAATGAAAATCATGAGCAGATGAAACGGATATACAGAATCTGCAAATGGTTTATTGTCCTTTCTTCTATGGTGATTCTGGCTGTTGCCCTGTTCTTCTCAGAGCCTATTGTGAGAATTTTTACAGGAGAGGCAAACCATACCTATGAACTGGCAGTGGAGGGATTCTTTTTGTTTTCCTTTAACTATTTGTTTGCAGGAATTAATATTTTTGCGTCTGCCATGTTTACCGCTCTTTCCAACGGAAAGATATCGGCTATTATTTCTTTTTGCAGAACCTTTGTGTTTATTACTGCAAGTATTGTATTGCTGCCAAGAATTATGGGAATCACAGGAGTCTGGCTGGCTGTACCACTGGCAGAACTGGTGACTTTATTTATCTCCATTGCTTATTTGAGAGGGCAAAAAAAGGTCTATCATTATGGCGGATAGAGAGATTTTCCAGACTTTCTGTGTTTAGGGTTGAAAAGATAGGTTTGAACCGTTATAATAGTGGCTATGAATCAAAGATGCAAAAGTGAAAAACAAAACATAGAGGAGATTACAGACATGGAAAAGACAATGGAAAAAATCGTAGCATTAGCGAAATCAAGAGGTTTTGTATATCCTGGTTCCGAAATCTACGGAGGTCTTGCCAACACATGGGACTATGGTAACCTGGGTGTGGAATTGAAGAATAATGTAAAAAAAGCCTGGTGGCAGAAATTTGTTATGGAAAGCCCATACAACGTAGGGGTAGATTGCGCCATCCTCATGAATCCTCAGACCTGGGTAGCTTCCGGACATCTGGGCGGATTTGCAGACCCATTGATGGATTGTAAGGAATGCCATGAGCGTTTCCGTGCAGATAAGATTATTGAAGATTACTGTGCAGAAAAAGGCATTGAATTAGAAGGAAGCGTAGATGCGTGGTCACAGGAACAGATGAAGGATTTCATTGAAGAACATCAGATTCCATGTCCAACCTGTGGAAAACATAACTTTACCGATATTCGTCAGTTTAACCTGATGTTTAAAACCTTCCAGGGCGTTACAGAAGATGCGAAAAACACCGTATATTTGAGACCAGAGACAGCTCAGGGTATTTTTGTAAACTTTAAAAACGTACAGAGAACTTCCAGAAAGAAACTGCCATTTGGTATTGCACAGATTGGTAAATCTTTCCGTAATGAAATTACACCAGGAAACTTTACTTTCCGTACTCGTGAGTTTGAACAGATGGAATTGGAATTTTTCTGTAAACCGGATACAGACTTAGAGTGGTTTGCATACTGGAAGCAGTTCTGCTTAGACTGGCTTCACAGCCTTGGTTTAAAGGATGAGGAAATCCGTTACCGTGACCACTCACCGGAAGAGCTTTGCTTCTACAGCAAGGCAACCACAGACGTGGAATTCCTGTTCCCATTTGGATGGGGCGAACTGTGGGGCATTGCAGACAGAACCGATTATGACCTGACACAGCACCAGAATGTTTCCGGACAGGATATGACTTACTTTGATGATGAAACAAACCAGAAATATATTCCATATGTTATTGAGCCGTCTCTTGGAGCAGACCGTATGGTGCTGGCTTTCCTGTGCAGCGCATATGATGAAGAAGTTCTGGATGCAGAGAAGAATGACGTGCGTACTGTCCTGCATTTCCACCCGGCTCTGGCTCCGGTGAAGATTGGTGTGCTTCCGCTTTCTAAGAAATTAAATGAGGGTGCGCTGAAAGTCTTTACAGAACTTTCCAAGAAATACAACTGTGAGTTTGATGACAGAGGAAATATTGGAAAACGTTACCGCCGCCAGGATGAAATCGGTACTCCATTCTGCGTGACCTATGACTTTGACTCTGAAACAGATGGAGCTGTAACAGTACGTGACAGAGATACCATGGAACAGGAACGTATTAAGATTGAAGATTTAAAAGCATATTTTGAAGAGAAATTTACATTTTAAAGAATAAAATCCAGAGTGAAATAGGGCGTTACATGGACAAGCATGTAATAGCCCTATTTTTGGAAATGGGGAGGCTTTTACATGAAATTAACAAGAAATGGAATAAAAGAACGTGGATTATGGGAAAAGGCAGGTATTACCCTTCCGGGATATGATGTGGAGGAAGCAGCCGAAAGAGCAAAGAAGGAGCCTGTATGGGTTCATTGTGGTATCGGAAATATTTTCCGTGTATTTATTGGTGGTATTGCAGATGGTCTTTTGGAAGAAGGGGCGCTGGACAGGGGAATCACCTGCGTAGAGACCTTTGACTATGATGTGGTGGATAAAATTTATAAACCATATGATAACCTGGGCTTAAATGTCATCCTTCATGGAGATGGTAAGCGGGAATACAAAGTTTTAGGAGCTCTGGCAGAAGCAGTAAAAGCCCGGTCAGCAGATTTGGAGCAGTGGAACCGGTTAAAAGAAATCTTTACCAGTTCATCCCTGCAAATGGTTTCTTTTACCATTACAGAAAAAGGCTATGCACTGCATGGGACAGATGGCACATGGCTGCCCTATGTTCAGTCGGATATAGAAAAAGGACCAGATAGTGCAACTGGAGCTATGGCAGTGGTGACAGCTATGCTTTATGAGAGATACAAAGCCGGAAAATATCCTTTGGCGCTGGTGTCTATGGATAACTGCGCCCAGAATGGTTCCAGACTTCGTCAGTCTGTGCTTACTATGGCAGAAGAATGGAGAAAAGCAGGTTTTGTGGAGGATGGTTTTGTGGGTTATGTAAGTGATGAGAAGGTGGTTGCTTTTCCATGGACTATGATTGATAAGATTACCCCTCGTCCAAGTGAACAGATTGCCGCTGATTTAGAAAAAATGGGAGTAGAGCATATGCAGCCTGTGATTACAGAGAAGAAAACCTATATTGCCCCTTTTGTCAATGCGGAAAAACCGCAGTATCTTGTTATAGAAGACAGTTTTCCAAATGGACGCCCGAATCTGGAAAAAGGGTTTGGGGTCTACATGACAGACAGAACTACAGTCAATCTCAGTGAACGCATGAAAGTAACCGTATGTTTAAATCCGGTACATTCTGCTGTTGGGCCTCTTGGAGTGGTACTGGGATATGATTTGTTTGCACATATGCTAAATACCAATGAGGATATGATGAAAATGGCCCGCATGGTAGCTTATGATGAGGGGCTTTTGGTAGTGCCGAATCCGGGAATCCTTTCCCCTCAGGCATTTGTAGATGAGCTGTTTGAGGAGCGTTTTCCCAATGAATATCTGGGAGATACCAATCTTCGTCTGGCTGTGGATGTGTCTCAAATGGTGGGAATCCGTTTTGGAGAGACCGTGAAGGCATATGTGGAAAAATATGGGGATGCGTCCAGACTTACTGCAATTCCTCTTGGCATTGCAGGATGGCTCCGGTATTTGTTGGCTGTGGATGATGAGGGAAAGGCGTATGAACTTGCGCCGGACCCAATGAAGGAAGAACTTCAGGAACAGCTAAAGGAGATTGCAGTAGGGCAGCCGGAAACCTGCAAAAATCAGTTAAGACCCATTCTTTCCAATAACCGTTTGTTTGCTATCAATCTCTATGATGCAGGCCTTGGAGATAAAATTGAAAAGATGTTCCGGGAAATGATTGATGGGACAGGGGCAGTAAAGGCAACCATACATAAATATGTGGGAAGTGTGTCTACGGATTTTGAATAAAAAAGAAAAATCTTGTCCCTTCTTATGACAGAACAGGAAAAGAATTGACAGCAATTTACACATTTTGTAAAATAAAGGGGAATTAAGGGAGAAAGCAACTATGGAAAAGTGGGGAATGGTAAAGGCAATTTGCACAATCGCAGGGTTTTATCTGTTTTTAGAGTTGGTCTTAGGGGTTACATGTCCGATTCTATATTTTACAGGTATTTCCTGTGCAGGATGTGGTATGTCCAGGGCGTGGATGTGTTTGCTGCATTTGGACTTTGCCGGGGCATTTTATTACCATCCTTTATTTTGGATTCCAGGTGTGGGAGCAGCTTTGTTTCCTTTCTGGAACAGAATTCCCAAAAACCTGAAAAGGGTGTTGCTTGTAATTGCCTGTATCTTGTTTTTAGGCGTGTATATTTGGCGTATGCTGGATGTGACAGATACCATTGTGGTATTTCAGCCTGAAAACGGAATACTGGCCAAAGTGTTTTTTCGCCTGATTCAAAAATAAAAAAGAGGAGAAGAGTTGAAATGAAATGTGTAAATTGTGGTAATGACATACCCGATAAGGCAAGATTTTGCCCTTATTGCGGTACACAAAATGAACCGCAGCAGGAAACAACCCAAAATGGACAAACTAATGGGCAATATCAATACCAGCAGCCAGGAGAGGAAGCCCCCAGACAGGCAAATACAGTAAATTTGGACAGTAGCCTGATTTTAAAAATAGGAACCGCAATTCTGGGTCTTATTTATGTAATCTTTGCATTGCGCTATGTGTTTAACGGAGTCCGTACTTTGTTGTCTGTATTTTCCTGGGGATATGCAACCTCTATTCCGGGAGCGGTTTTAACTTTGATAAGCGGCGCCTGCTATGGCGGCATGGCAGCGCTTCTGGTGTTTATCGGATTTTCAAAACAGCGGGAAAAGGCAAAATCCTTGTTTACAGTTCTTGGGATTCTTGGGATTGCGATTATTGGAATTGCCTTTCTTCGGATGCTTCTGTTTCTGGTTTTAGGAGGAGATATTCTGTTTGCCATTAAAATGTTATTGAATCCATTGTTTGGAACTGCGGCAGCCCTTGCTATTACTTATGGATTATTGTATCTGACAAAAGAAGCTCCAACCGTACAGGATTATCAAAATATGGATTCCATGTCAAATATGTTCAAAGACTGCGCGGATGCAGTGCAGGGAGCTGCCAGGGATGTGGCGTCTGATGTAAATGCAAAAGCAGATGCATACCGCAGTTCAAAAACTTCTGATAACCAGAATACTGGTTATCAGGGACAGGAAACAGCTTATACCAATTATAATACGAACTATACAGGAGGCAATATGAATTATTCAAATGGCTCACCGTTGAAAACAGACAGAGGACTGTTAGGGTACATTCTTCTTACCCTGATTACCTGTGGAATTTACAGCTATTATTTTATTTATACAGTTGCCAGAGATGTAAACACAGCGTGCGAAGGAGATGGAAAATCAACAGGAGGGTTATTGCAGTTTATTCTTCTTTCTGTTATTACCTGTGGAATTTATAGCTGGATATGGCAATACTCTCTTGGCAACCGTCTGGCTGCAAATGCGCCGCGATATGGTATGAATTTCCAGGAAAATGGAACCACTGTGTTGTTATGGGATTTGTTTGGTATATTCCTTTGCGGTATCGGCCCATTTATTGCCATGAACATCATTATTAAAAATACAAACAGCATTTGTATGGCTTATAATCGCAGCAAAGGATTTATGTAAGATACAGGATTGCTACAGTAAAAAGGATACTGCAGCAATCCTTTTTTGCGGCAAAAGCGCTGGAAGAATTTGACGGGAATCTTGTAAATTCGACAAAACACTGCTAAAATAAATGTATATAAGGAATTTTTTGGAAAAAGGGGAAAGGAATATGGACGAAAGAGACGAAGCCCTGAAAAGGGACAGAGAACGACAGCGAAAGAGAGAAGAACTCCGGCAAAAAAGAGAAGAACAGGTGAAAAAGCAAAAGAAAATTGCGGCAGGTGTAAGTATTCTGGCATTAGTGCTTTTGATTGCAGGGATTTTTGCAGGTGTGCAGATATCTAAAAATATTAAGGCAGATAAAGCCAGGGAAAAAGCAAGACAGGAGAAGCTGGCAAAAGAAAAGGAACAAGAAGAGAACACCGTAGAATTTCTGGCTGTAGGTGATAATATTGCACATCAGGCCATACGGGAATCAGGAATGCAGGAAAACGATGTGTGGAATTATGACCATGTGTATCAGTATGTGAAGAAAGATGTGGAGGCAGCAGACTTATCCCTGGTAACACAGGAAACAGTGTTTGTGGAAGACAGAAACAATGTGTCAGGCTATCCCACTTTTGGAACACCACCGGAGTTCGGGGATGCGCTGGTAAATACAGGTTTTGATGTAGTGGCCCATGCGACAAATCACATTTTAGACAAGGGGACAAAATCCATTGAGTATACTCTGGACTGGTGGAAAACTAACCATCCGGATACAAAGATTTTGGGAATCCATGAGAGTCAGGAAGCAGCAGATGAAATTACTGTAATAAAATGTAAGAAACTGAAAATTGCCATGCTGGACTATACTTATGGATTAAACGGACTGGAGCTTCCGTCTGATAAAAAATACCTTACAGATGTTTTTGATGCGGAAAAAGCCAGAAGTGATATTCAGCGTGCAAAAGAAATGGCAGATGTAGTCATGGTAGTGATGCATGTAGGCGTAGAATATCAACAGGATGTAGATGATGAGACAAAACAATGGGTAGACCTTTTCCTGGAAGAAGGCGTAGATATTGTGATTGGTTCACATCCCCATGTAGTCCGCACCATGGAAACGCTCACAGGAGAAGACGGACATAAGATGCTGGTATATTATTCTCTTGGAAACTTTACTTCTACCCAGAATGACCTGCCCAGTCTTTTAGGCGCTATGGCAAAGATTACCATTCGGAAAAATATTGAAACAGGAGAAATTGAGATACCGGAACATGAATTTATTCCATTGCTCATGTATTATGACAGAGAAAACCCTGCGGCGGCAATTTACAAACTGGAAGATTATCCGGAAGAGCTGATTAAGAAGCACTCTGTTTATAAAGCAAATCCCACAGAGTTTTCAAAAGAATACTATGAAAAGCTCTTTGAAGAAATAAAAAGCAAAGGGAACGATGAAGAAATTTAAGGTGTTGTATAAAATATATAAAAATATAAATAAAAAGCAAAAATAAATAGGTAAAAAATCCATATCTTACTTGAAGGCGTGGATTTTTTTTGTTATAATAAATGACAGATTTATTTGCAAGCAAGGAGGATGTGTGAAAATGGCGAAAAAAAGAAATATTATTGTGGGGCAGTCTGGCGGACCGACGGCTGTTATCAATTCAAGTCTTGCCGGTGTCTATAAAAATGCGATTGAACGTGGCTTTGATAAGGTATATGGAATGCTTCACGGGGTTCAGGGTCTGTTGGATGAGCAGTATGTAGATTTATCTACGCAGATTCATTCGGAACTGGACATTGAACTTTTGAAAAGAACACCGTCCGCTTTTTTAGGTTCCTGTCGTTTTAAACTTCCGGAAATTCATGAAGACAGAAGCATTTACGAAAAAATCTTTCAGATTTTAAACAAACTGGAAATTGAGGCATTTATTTATATTGGTGGAAATGACTCCATGGATACCATTAAGAAATTGTCAGATTACGCAATTATTACCGGGCAGAGCCAGAAGTTTTTAGGGGTTCCAAAAACCATTGACAATGATTTGGCTCTTACAGACCATACGCCTGGTTTTGGCAGTGCTGCAAAATATATTGGCGCTTCTACAAAAGAGGTGATTCGCGACGCCCAGGGACTGACTTACAAGAAGAGCATGATTACAGTGCTGGAAATCATGGGACGAAATGCAGGATGGCTTACCGGAGCCACAGCTCTTGCCAAGACAGAAGACTGTGATGGACCGGATTTGATTTATCTGCCGGAAGTTCCCTTTGATATTGATAAGTTCCTGCATAAGGTAAAAGAACTGCTGAAGAAGAAATCTTCCATTGTTATTGCAGTGTCTGAGGGGATTAAGCTGGCAGACGGGCGTTATGTCTGTGAACTTGGAAGCGTAGGAGATTATGTGGATGCCTTCGGACATAAGCAGCTTCAGGGAACTGCAACCTATCTTGCAAACTTCCTGGCAGCAGAGTGCAGCTGCAAAACAAGAGCGGTGGAGCTTTCCACTTTACAAAGAAGCGCGTCCCATATGGCGTCCCGTGTGGATATTGACGAAGCCTTTATGGTAGGAGGCGCTGCAGTGAAAGCAGCAGATGAAGGCGACACTGGCAAGATGGTTGTGATTGACCGTGTATCAGATGATCCGTATATGAGTGCAACGGGAATTTATGATGTACACAGAATTGCCAATGAAGAGAAACTGGTTCCCAGGGAATGGATGAACCGGGAGGCAAACTATGTGACAAAAGATTTTATTGATTATATTAAACCTCTGATTCAGGGAGATTATCAGCCGATTATGGTAAATGGTCTTCCAAGACACCTGGTATTGAAAACAAAAAAACAGGGAAAAAGAGGCGAATAAGTCTGGAAACATACCAGACACAGATAGAACAGGAGAAGGTTTTTATAGAGAAGAGCAGTCCGGAAAATGGGGTCCGGACTGCTTTTGATATTTCAATTTAAAAAAATACCCTTATTTTGGGAGAAAATTAAAAAATCTTGCTTGACTATCCACCTTCTTATGTTAAAATAGATGTGTGCGGGCAATTTGCCTGCACCAAGAAACATAAACAAAGGTTTATTTTTCTAGTAAGTACATTTAGGAGGAATGTTCAAAATGGCAAAATGGGTTTATATGTTTACCGAAGGTAACGCAACCATGAGAAACCTGCTTGGTGGTAAGGGTGCTAACCTTGCAGAAATGACAAGCCTGGGACTCCCGGTACCTCAGGGATTCACTGTAACAACAGAGGCATGTACACAGTATTATGAAGATGGCAGAAAAATCAATGACGAAATCATGTCTCAGATTATGGAAGCTATCGTAAAATTAGAAGAAATCACAGGAAAGAAATTTGGAGACAAAGAGAATCCGCTTCTTGTTTCTGTTCGTTCTGGAGCAAGAGCTTCTATGCCAGGTATGATGGATACTATCCTGAACCTTGGTTTAAATGAAGAAGTTGTTGAAACTCTGGCAACAGCATCAGGAAATGCTCGTTGGGCATGGGACTGCTACAGAAGATTTATTCAGATGTATTCAGACGTAGTTATGGAAGTTGGTAAGAAATACTTTGAAGAACTTATCGACAAAATGAAAGAAGAAAAGGGTGTTACTCTTGACGTTGAACTGACTGCAGAAGATCTGAAGACTCTGGCTGGACAGTTCAAAGCTGAATATAAAGAAAAAATCGGCGAAGACTTCCCTTCAGATGCAAAAGAGCAGTTAATGGGAGCTGTTAAAGCTGTATTCCGTTCCTGGGACAACCCACGTGCTAACGTATATCGTCGTGACAATGATATTCCATATTCCTGGGGTACAGCAGTTAACGTACAGATGATGGCATTTGGTAACATGGGTGATGACTGTGGTACAGGTGTTGCATTTACCCGTGACCCTGCTACAGGTGAAAATGGTCTGTTCGGAGAATTCCTGACAAACGCTCAGGGTGAAGACGTTGTTGCAGGTGTTCGTACACCAATGCACATTTCCGAAATGGAACAGAAATTCCCAGAAGCATTTGCACAGTTCAAAGAAGTTTGCAAAACTCTGGAAACACACTATAGAGATATGCAGGACATGGAGTTTACTGTAGAACATGGTAAACTGTACATGCTGCAGACACGTAATGGTAAGAGAACAGCTCAGGCTGCTCTGAAAATCGCTTGCGACCTTGTTGATGAAGGCATGAGAACAGAAGAAGAAGCAGTTGCTATGATTGATCCACGTAACCTGGATACACTGCTTCACCCACAGTTTGATGCTGCTGCATTAAAAGCTGCAACACCAATGTCTAAAGCACTTGGAGCATCTCCGGGAGCTGCTTGCGGTAAAATCGTATTCACAGCAGATGATGCTGTTGAATGGGCTGCAAGAGGAGAAAAAGTTATCCTTGTTCGTCTGGAAACATCACCAGAAGACATCACCGGTATGAAGAGCGCTCAGGGTATCCTGACAGTTCGTGGTGGTATGACATCTCACGCAGCAGTAGTTGCTCGTGGTATGGGAACATGCTGTGTATCCGGTTGTGGTGATATCGCAATGGACGAAGCAAACAAGAAATTTACATTAGCTGGAAAAGAATTCCATGAAGGAGACAGTATCTCCTTAGACGGTTCTACAGGAGCTATCTATGATGGAATTATCCCAACTGTAGACGCTACTATCGCTGGTGAATTCGGAAGAATCATGGGATGGGCTGACAAATACAGAACTATGAAAGTTCGTACAAATGCTGATACACCTGCTGACGCTAAAAAAGCTCGTGAGTTAGGTGCAGAAGGTATCGGACTTTGCCGTACAGAGCATATGTTCTTTGAAGGCGACAGAATCGATGCATTCCGTGAAATGATTTGTTCTGAAACAGTAGAAGAAAGAGAAGCAGCACTTGAGAAGATTCTTCCAGAACAGCAGGGAGACTTTGAAGCTCTGTATGAAGCACTGGAAGGTAACCCGGTTACCATCCGTTTCCTGGATCCACCGCTTCATGAGTTCGTTCCAACAGAAGAAGAAGATATCAAGAAACTGGCTGAAGCTCAGGGCAAAACTGTTGAACAGATCAAGACAATCATTGACAGCCTGCATGAGTTCAACCCAATGATGGGACATCGTGGATGCCGTCTTGCAGTTACTTATCCGGAAATTGCTAAGATGCAGACAAAAGCTGTTATCCGCGCAGCAATCAACGTACAGAAAGCTCATCCAGACTGGACAGTAAAACCGGAAATTATGATTCCACTTGTTGGAGATGTAAAAGAGCTGAAATTCGTTAAGAAATTCGTTGTAGAAACAGCAGATGCAGAAATCGCTGCTGCAGGAAGCAACCTGAAATACGAAGTTGGTACTATGATTGAGATTCCAAGAGCTGCTCTGACAGCAGACGAAATCGCAAAAGAAGCTGACTTCTTCTGCTTCGGTACAAATGACTTAACACAGATGGCATTCGGTTTCTCTCGTGATGATGCTGGTAAGTTCCTGGATGGATACTATGATGCAAAAATCTTTGAGAACGATCCATTTGCAAAACTGGATCAGACTGGTGTAGGTAAATTAATGGATATGGCTATTAAATTAGGAAAACCAGTAAATCCAAACCTGCATGTAGGAATCTGTGGAGAACACGGTGGAGATCCAAGCTCTGTTGAATTCTGCAACAAACTGGGTCTTGACTATGTATCCTGCTCACCATTCCGCGTACCAATCGCAAGACTGGCTGCAGCACAGGCAGCTATCAACAATAAATAAAAATAACTTAAAACCATAAAATTTTAAGTGTGTAGAGAGGTTCATCAGATTACCTGGTGAGCCTCTTTTTAAAAATGTTGCTTTTGACATAAAAAACTTGAATTTTCAGAAAAGTGTGCTATAATTTTCATAAAACAGGGAGCTTGTGAGACAGGCTGAGAGGAAGGTAATCCAAACCTTTGACCTGAGAACCTGATACGGATAATGCCGGCGTAGGAAGTATAACGTTTTTTAGTGGAGATATCGTATCAGGTATCTCCTATTTTATTTTCAGAAAGGATGCGCGAAAAAATGTATGAACAATAAAACAAAGAAAATGATTTTGACTTCACTGATGGCAACCATCGCATTTGTACTCAATACCTTTGTATATTTTCCGGCCATGGCGCCTTTTCAGCATTGCGTAAATGTAGTGGCAGTTGCTTTTTTAGGTCCATGGTATGGGTGCTTGGCAGCTTTTCTGTGCGGCGTACTGCGTATGATGAGCGGGAAGACCATACAGGCAATTATTGGTGCAATATTTGGTCCAATCATAGGAGGATTGCTGTATAAGAAGACCAGGAATATCTATCTTCTGGCAGTAGGCGAAATATTTGGTACAGGAATTGTGGGAGCCCTGGCGGTATATCCCTTTATGAGACTATTTTATAACCTGGAAGCCGTGGAGTGGTATTATTATGTGCCATTTTACACGCCATCTGCAGTGGTAGGAGCGGCTATGGGCGTACTGGTGCTTCTGGTATTAAAGAAAAGTAAGGTACACAGCTTTCTGGAAGTGAGGTAAAAGGATGAAGATAGAAAAATTAATGCAACAGGTAAAAGAAAAAGAACCTTTGGTACAGTGTATCACGAATTTTGTCACAGTAAATGACTGTGCCAATATCCTTCTTTCCATAGGAGCCACGCCTACCATGGCAATGGATTGCAGAGAAGTAGAGGAAGCGGTAGCAAAGGTATCTGCCCTGGTTTGTAATATGGGGGCAATTGAGCATCTGGAATCCATGCTTTTGGCAGGAAAAGAAGCCAACCGGCTTCACATTCCGGTGGTGCTGGATCCTGTGGGGGCAGGGGGTACAACTTTGAGACAAGAGGCTGCAAGCCTGTTGATTCAGGAGGTTCAATTTGCAGCAATCCGTGGAAATGCTTCTGAAATAAAAGCAATTGCAGGTATCCATTCCAGGGGAAGAGGCGTAGATGCGGCAAAAGAGGATATAATTTCAGAAAATTCCCTGCAAAAAGATATTGAAATCTTTGAAGAACTGGCAAAACGTATTCATACGGTTGTTGCAGTATCGGGACCCATTGATGTGATAACTAATGGGGAACAGACCATGCTCATTCGCAATGGATGCCCCACCATGGCGCGTATTACTGGCAGTGGCTGCATGCTGACCACTCTGATGGGCGCATTTTGCGGGGCAAATGAAGAGCAGATTTTTGAGGCGGCAGCCCTGGCTGTGGCGGTCATGGGAATTGCCGGAGAACTGGCAGAAGAAAAAAGAATACAAAATAAAACCGGGAATGCGACTTTCCGCAATGCCCTCATAGATGCCATTTTTAATATAACAGCAGAACAGATAAAGGAGAAAATAAATTATGAGATATTCAAAAGAACAGATTCGTAAGGCAATGCTTTTGTATGCAGTAACAGACCGGAGTTGGTTAAAGGAAAACGAAACATTACTGGATGTTGTAAAAGAAGTTGTTAAAAATGGAGCAACCTTTTTGCAGATTCGTGAAAAGGATTTAAACGGAGCAGACTTTGAGGCAGAGGCTAAAACTTTGCAGGATATTTGCAGGGAACATCAGGTGCCTTATGTGGTAAATGACAATGTAGAGATTGCCATGAAGATTCATGCAGACGGTGTGCATGTAGGACAGTCGGATATAAAGGGGCGGGATATCCGGGCAATGATTGGTTCGGACAAAATCCTTGGTATTTCAGCAGGAACCGTAGAAGAAGCAGTTGCAGCAGAGCAGGCGGGAGCTGATTATATCGGGGTAGGAGCTATCTTCGGAACCAGTACCAAGAAAAATGCCCGAAATATAACCATGGACAGATTAAACGAGATTGTAGAAGCAGTGGAGATTCCTGTAGTTGCTATTGGCGGAATCAATGCCACGAATATCAGTGAGCTTGCCGGAAGCAAGGTAGATGGCGTTGCAGTTGTATCAGCTATTTTTGCAGCTGAGCATCCAGGGGAAGCTACAAAAGAATTGCTTTTAAAAGCAAAAGCGGTGATAGAGAGCCATGAATAAAAAATACGCAATATTTGATATGGACGGAACCCTGATTGATTCCATGACTTATTGGAAAAACCTTGGCAGGGAGTATCTTTCCATGCAGGGAGTTCCGGAAAACCTGGATGCTGTTATGGAAGAGATTAAGCCTTTGACCATGACAGAGTCAGCAGAATTGTTCCGAACCCGGTTTTCTTTATCCGGGACTAAGGAAAGTATAGCCGCAAGCATGAACTGGATGATAGAGGAACATTATCGCAAGGACATTCCCTTAAAAAACGGAGTGAAGGATTATCTTGCAAAACTCCATGCATCTGGTGTGAAGATGTGTGTTGCCTCTGCAACAGACAAAGCATTGATGGAGACTTGCCTGGAACGGCTGGGGATAAAAGGGTATTTTGAATTTATACTTTCCTGTGAAGAAGTGGGAGCAGGGAAAAGAAAACCGGATGTCTATTTTGAGGCAGTGAGACGGATGGAGAACCAGGAAAAGATATCTCCGGAGTCAGTAGCAGTGTTTGAAGATGCTGATTATGCAATTCATACTGCACTGGAGGCTGGATTTTATACCATTGCAGTCTATGATGACAGCAATAAGGACAAATGGGAGAAATTGAAAATGCAGACCAGGGAATTTATTGAGGACTGGGAAAGCCAGTCCCAGACGATGTTGAAAAAGAAAACAGCATTGACCATTGCAGGAAGTGACTGCAGTGGAGGCGCCGGGATTCAGGCAGATTTAAAGACCATGACCATGAATGGCGTGTATGCCATGAGTGTAATCACAGCGCTGACTGCACAGAATACCACCGGAGTCAGAAGTATTATGGAGGTAACTCCAACATTTTTAAGAGAACAGATGGATGCAATCTTTGAAGATATCAGACCGGATGCTGTCAAGATTGGAATGGTATCCTCCAGTCATCTGATTTGTGCCATTGCAGAAGGGTTGGAACATTACAAAGCTAAAAATATTGTAATAGACCCGGTAATGGTTGCTACCAGTGGTTCAAAACTTATAGCGGAAGATGCATTAAGCGTATTAAAAGAAACGCTGCTTCCTTTAGCAACGGTCATCACACCCAATATTCCGGAGGCAGAAATTCTTACAGGAATGAAAATTGAAGGGGAAGAGGATATGCTGCAGGCGGCAAAAAAGATTGGAGAAACATATCATTGCGCTGTATTATGCAAAGGCGGTCATAATGTCAATGATGCAAATGACCTTTTATACTTCAATGGAGAATATCATTGGTTTTATGGAAAGCGTATCCAGAATCCAAATACCCATGGAACCGGCTGTACCTTATCCAGCGCTATTGCATCAAATCTGGCAAAGGGTTATTATTTATGTGAGGCTGTGGAAAAGGCGAAAGAATATATATCAGGTGCGTTGTCAGCCATGCTTGACCTGGGAAGGGGAAGCGGTCCCATGGATCATGGATATCTTTTAAAGAATGTAAGATAAAATATAAGATAAGAGGTTAGAACATGGAAAACAGAATCAACCGGGAAGATATGCTGGAGCTTACCAGAAGAATGACAGTGGCAAGAACCTCCTTTACCAGAATTGCAGGCTGCTATGTGGATGAAGATGGGGAATATGACGGAAGCTTTAATACGAATTTTCTGAAACTGCCCCAGGCAGAGCGGAAGAAAAATCTGGAATTGGCGAAAGTAATTCCTTTTTCTGATACCAATATGCAGTTGAAAAAATACAGCTTCCGCAAGGATTGTCAGGGAACTGGAAGCATGTGGCAGCTTCTCATGGCAATGAAATCCTGCGGATTAAAAAATGATGCTTTGATGGAAACTTTTTATGATGTCATTATGGAAAACTATGTTTCCCAGGAGCCTTACGGAATTTTTGTTTTTCATGACCGCTACGATGTGCCGGTAAAAGGTACAGACAAAGAGCGACAAGGGGAATCAGAAGAAGTGTTTGAATACATCATTTGCGGAATCTGCCCCTTAAAAGGAGAATATGAACCGGAAAAGCCTGTGTGGGGATTTTTATTTCCGGCTTTTACAGACCGAAGCGCAGACATTGATTCTATTGCGGTGTTCCGGGAAAGCGAAAATCAGCCGGAGGAAGAATTTTTCCAAAGAATTCTAAAGATATCATAAAGAATAGCGCTGCCCTTCCAGTGAATCTGCCGAGTACGCTCTGAGACTACAGGCTCAGAGTGAACGCAGGCTGAACTGGAAGGGCAGCGCTATTCTTGATACACGCTTTATGTAAGAGTGTTCTTTTATCCTAAAATATGCTTTTTCAGGGCCTGAAAGGTTTCGCTGCTCATGTCATGTTCCATTTTGCAGGCATCTTCTGAAGCAGTTTCCTCATTTATACCAAGATTTATGAGCCAGTCCCGGATAACGGTGTGCCGCTCAAAGGTTTCTGCTGCAAGCGCTTCACCCTGTTCCGTAAAGGAAATATAACCTTCCTGGGAAACAGTAACAAATCCCCTGGTTTTTAAATTTTTCATGGCAACGCTGACACTGGGTTTTGAATATCCCAGTTCTGTAGCTATATCAATGGAGCGGACTACCGGCAAACGCTTCCGCAATACGTAAATAGTCTCCAGGTAGTCTTCCATGGATTCTTCTGATTTATGACTTACATATCCCATACTCTGTTCCTCCTCATTTATTAATATGTTATCATCTTAAGAGGATAAATGCAATATATGTTAAAAAAACAAAAATTCTATTGACAAAAATATGAAGTTAGATTAAACTAATCAATATAAGGAATGATTAACCACAGGAGGATTTCTATATGGTAAATTTCATTGTGACGGGCATATTGATTTTAGCAGTATGGATGGCAGTGGCATATATAATAAAGGCAAAAAAGAATGGAACAAAATGTATTGGCTGCCCTTCGGGAGGTACTTGCTGCAGTAAAAAAGGAAACTGTACATGCCATACAGCAGAATTACAGGAAAAAAAGGAATAGAGGGTGTCAGATGTTTATGAATTTATCAGAAGCCAGAGAAGGCGAAGAGTATATTGTGAAAGACATTTTTACAGAGGATGAGGAATTAAATGCATTTTTGTTTTCATTGGGGTGTTATAGTGGAGAGCCTATTACTGTAATTGCCCATCGAAAAGGAGGATGTGTGGTATCAATTAAAGATGCAAGATACAACATTGATACTGATTTAGCGCAGGCTATTTCAATATAAAGAAAATAGTGATTTCGGTCACTGTTTTTTTAGAAAAAGTAGTTAGTTAAGACTAATTTATTAAGGTGAAAGAGGAGACAAGAAGGTATGAGAATTGCGTTGACAGGAAATCCCAATAGTGGAAAAACAACCATGTATAATGCGCTCACAGGAAGAAATGAACGTGTTGGAAACTGGGCCGGTGTTACGGTAGAGAAAAAGGAGAGTCCAATCAGGAAGTGCTATTTTGACGGGACGGAAGAATTGACTGCAGTAGATTTGCCGGGGGCCTATTCCATGTCGCCTTTTACTTCTGAGGAAAGTATTACCAGCAGTTATGTAAAAAATGAAAATCCAGATGTGATTATTAATATTGTGGATGCGACTAATTTAAGCAGAAGCTTGTTTTTTACAACACAACTTCTGGAACTGGGGATTCCTGTTGTGGTTGCTCTGAATAAAAGCGATATTACAGAAAAGAAAAAAACAGAAATTGATGTAAAAGGTCTGGCACAAAAATTAGGCTGTCCGGTGATTCAAACGGTATCGACAGCTTCCGGTCATGCAGGGCTAAAGGAAGTTGTAAATCAGGCAGCAGCATTAAAAGGGTGTGGACAGAAGGCTCCCTATGTACAGGAAGATATTAATTTGCAGAACAAAATGGAAGTTGAGGCGGCAGACAGAAAACGCTTTGCCTTTGTAAATGGAATTGTAAAGGCAGTAGAAAAGAGAAAGGTCCTAACAAAGGATAAAAATCAGCAGGACAGTATTGATTCTGTGCTTACCAATAAATTTGTTGGAATCCCTGTCTTTGCAGTGATTATGTTTGGCGTGTTTTACATCTCCCAGTCTACGGTTGGAACCTGGATTGCGGATTGGCTGGTTGGATGGATTGAAACCTTCCAAAGCTGGGTTGCCGGTTTGGTGGAAGGTGCAAATCCATTTCTTCAGGCGCTTCTGGTTGACGGAATTATCGGTGGTGTAGGTGCAGTAGTAGGATTTCTGCCGCTGGTAATGGTGATGTATTTCCTGATTGCTCTTTTGGAGGATTGTGGATATATGGCGCGCGCGACTGTGGTCCTGGATCCCATTTTTAAGAGAGTTGGGCTTTCTGGAAAGTCCGTGATTCCTATGGTCATTGGTACCGGGTGTGCGATTCCCGGAATCATGGCTTGCCGCACCATTCGTAATGAAAGAGAAAGAAGAGCAACAGCTATGCTGACACCGTTTATGCCATGTGGAGCGAAGCTTCCGGTTATCGCATTATTTGCAGGAGCATTCTTTGCAGATGCATCATGGGTTGGACCAACCATGTATCTGGTTGGGATTGTATTGATTTTCTTAGGCGCCTTACTGGTAAATAAGATTACAGGATATAAATTCCGCAAGTCTTTCTTTATCATGGAGCTTCCGGAATACAAAATCCCCAGCCTGAAACGTGCAACACTTTCTATGCTTTCCCGCGGCAAGGCATACATTGTAAAGGCGGGAACCATCATTTTAGTATGTAACACAGTGGTACAGATTATGCAGAGCTTTAACTGGAGGTTCCAGGTAGTGGAAGAGGAAATGGAGAGTACGTCTATCCTGGCATCCATTGCTTCTCCCTTTGCAATACTTTTGGTTCCTCTTGGATTTGGCGTATGGCAGCTTGCGGCAGCGGCAATTACCGGTTTTATTGCAAAAGAAAATGTAGTTGGTACCCTGGCAGTTGTTTATGGACTTACGAATTTTATTGATACAGATGAGCTAGCGCTGGTCGGAGGAGCCAACGAAGTAGCTGCTGTTATGGGACTTACGAAAGTGGCGGCCCTTGCTTATCTGATGTTTAATCTTTTTACCCCGCCCTGTTTTGCCGCTCTTGGCGCTATGAATTCTGAAATGCAGGATAAAAAATGGCTGTGGGGAGGGATTGCATTACAGTTAGGCACTGGTTATACGGTGGCGTTTCTGGTATATCAGATTGGCACGCTGGCAACAACCGGCGCTTTTGGAACAGGTTTTGTTCCGGGATTGCTGGCAGTGGCTGTATTGGCGGTAATCCTGGCTGTGATGATTCAGAGAAAAGAGAAGGCCTTTGGCGCAGAGTATAGTCTGCATGGATAGAAAAACCAGGAGGTATGGATATGAGTGTTGTAATCGTTGGAGGACACGATAGAATGGTTTCGCAATATAAAAAAGTCTGCAAGAGCTATCAATGTAAAGTAAAAGTTTTTACACAAATGAGAGCAGATTTTAACAAACAAATCGGCTCTCCTGATTTACTGGTATTGTTTACAAATACTGTGTCTCACAAAATGGTGAAAACAGCGTTGGATGAAGTGGATAACAGCCACACAAATGTAATCCGGTGTCACACCAGCAGTAAAAATGCTTTGACAGAAATTCTGGAAAAAAGTATAAAAAATGAGAAAAACCTTGACAATATTTGTGCATAGTGTTATTATACAGTTGTATAATTCCATAAGCCTATTAAGTGCATCCGTATTCAGAAGAATGCTGGTGAAAAGGGAATCAGGTGTGAGTCCTGAGCGATCCGGTCACTGTATTTGGGGAGCAATATTGCAGAGAATCCATTGTATTACGACGTAGTAATATGAGAAGGAGCAGTAGAGCGAAGAACCATGAGTCAGGAAACCTGCTTAATAGTAGTAAGGCAAAAACTTCCGTGCAAAGTTTACTCCCACCTGCTGTTTAGGGGCAGCAGAGGTGTCCGCTTTTGTACAATTTTTTGTAAGAGGCGGATTTTTTTATGGAATGTGAAAGGGGAAGAACCTGAACTTATAGAATTATGCATGATTAAATGGCAGGTGGAAATCCCCTGTTTCCTGATTTTGTTATTTCTGTTACAAACAAAAATTGACCCTGTAAACTCCGCAACGTGCAGGGCAATGCATCCTCCGCAGAAAACAAGACCCGTGACTGGGAAACAGGGAAATCCACGAAAAATTTCATACAAAAAACAGATGCGATGAGGAATGTTTGATACAGGAACTCTTAATTCAAAAGTCCGGTGAAAGTCCGGCACAGATTGCTGTAAGTGCAGGGCATAAGTCAGCAGGAATCGTATCCATAAAGGTGTTCTGTATAGAAACGCAGTCTGTTTAGATTAGATTGTAAAATGTTTGTTCTGTAGAGAATAAGCATTTTTTTTGTGCTTTAAGCTGGCACGAAGTGTTGCAGAGAGAAAGATAGGAGGGAGAATCACTGTGGAAGAGTTGATGCAGATTGCAAAAAAATATACAGATACAGATTATGGAGAAGAGGACATTGATGGAGAGATTTACCAGAAATATTCACTGGAAACAGAAAAAGGAAGGGCATTTTATAACACTATAGAGGACGCGGTACTTTTGCAGGTCTTAAAGGACAGGGCAGAAGAGTTTGGGCGTTCTCCATCTCAAAAGGAAATCTTTTGGGTTTGGAGAGATTATATTAAAGAGCGTTTTCAAAAGTGGCCCTATGCGTTGAAGGCAGCAGGACTTGGAAAGTCGGCGGGAAAAGGTGGAAAAACACTGGTCAAGGTCAGGGAAGAGCAGGAAGAATATAAAAATCTGGTGCAAAAGGTGAGAGAGAAGGCAAAGGATTTATGTAGAATTCCTCATCCCAAGGATTTGCCGGAAGTAAGCCGGGAACTTGCAAAATATGCCAGGAGCTGGGGGCAGGTGATTCAGGATGCAGGAATTGATGAGGAGTTTTTTCAGAACTATGCAGTTTATAAAGTTGAGAATCTGGAGCCAGAGTACGAACAGGACTTAGAAATTGTGAAAGCTATGGCAGAGAAACTTCACAGGGCGCCGTTTATGCAGGAATTTCCGGAAGAGTTCAGGGAAGAACTGATAGAAAGATGTGGAAGCTACCGCAATACCTTGTATCAGATTGGACTGAAGCCTGTGAAGAAAAGACATCCTTTTCATTCAACATCCCTGGGAAAAGAAGAAGGGAAACCACATCAAAGAGATCCAAGACATTGCTATTACCGGGTGGTAAATTGTGATGCTCAGACAAAAGAAGATTTATCTGTCTTGTATGAAATTTGGAAGGAAACAGGAACACTGCCTCAGAAAAAACAGATAGAGCCGGAACTTCGCAAAAGATTGCAGCAAAGTTGCGGTTCCTGGGCAAATGCCCTATATCAGTTAGAAGATGAGATAGGAAAGGAATAAAAGCATGAAGAAAAAACTTGTGACAAAATGGATGGCAGGAGCGCTTGCAGTAGGAATGACATTATCCATGGGAGCCTGTGGACAGACAAAAGGGAATAACAGCGGTGATCCGGAAAGAAAAGATGCTTCCGCTATTGTAGAGGACAACAAAGCAGATACAGCAGAAAAAGAAGAAAAGCCAGAGCAGAAAACAGAAAAAACCAAGAGTACAGAATATCCTCTTACCATTACAACTTATGGCTCTGACGGTGCAGAACTTACTACAACCTATGAAAAAGCGCCGGAGAAAGTTCTGGCGGTTTACCAGGGGTCTATTGAAACCTTGCTGGCGCTGGGATTGGAGGATCATATTGTAGCTGCTGCCGGTCTGGATAATGAGGTGCCGGAAGAACAAAAAGCCGCTTTTTCAAAACTGAACTATTTAGATGAATTTACACCGTCTCTGGAAACCGTTACCATGCTGGAGCCGGATATGATTTTCTCCTGGGGCTCTTTATTTGGAGAAAAAACACTGGGAGACGCTGCCGGATGGGTAGAAAAGGGAACCAATACTTATATGAACAGCAATACACATCCGCAAAATGGAGATGCTGCTTATCAAAAAACACTGGAAAATGAATATACAGATATTTTGAATATTGGTAAGATTTTTGACGTACAGGATCAGGCAGAGGCTATTGTCAATGATATGAAAGATACCATTGCTTCTGTAAAAGAAAAAACAGAAAGTATAGAGGAAAAGCCAAGTGTTCTGGTTCTGGAATCTGGAAAAGACGGATTTACCAACTATAATGCTACTTCTCTTGGTGGCGATATGGTAACGCAGCTTGGCGGCGTGCTGGCAAATCCAGATGGAGGAAGACTGGGAAAAGAGGATGTCATTGCCGCAAATCCGGATGTGATTTTTGTGGTTTATATGCCATATTCAGGAGATGATCCGGAACAGTTAAAACAGGAAAAGTTAAATGTGATTTTAGAAGATGAAGCCTATGCAAGTCTGGATGCTGTAAAAAATGGAAGAGTAGTTCCCATTATGCTCAGTGAAATGTATGCAAGCGCTACGCGTACCAAGGATGGAATTGTAACTTTTGCAAAAGGATTATATCCTGATTTAACACTGGAATAAGAGGGAAGAACATTGAAAAAGATACAAGGTGAAGGGAAAGGGTCTTCTGTATGGAAGACCTCTTTCTCTATTGTGGTTTTTATAGGACTGCTGGTTTTGTTAGGCTTTTCCATTCTGGCAGCAATTACTTTTGGAAATGCAGATATTTCCATTCAGGAGGTTTACCGGGTAGTTTGTTATGAATTATTTCATATAGACGGGTTTTCGGCATATGGAGAAGGAGCAGTCCATGATGTGGTGTGGCTCATACGGTTCCCAAGAGTGCTTTTGGGAGCTGCTATTGGAATGGGCTTGTCTGTCTGTGGTGTGGTGATGCAGGCAGTAGTGAAAAATCCCCTGGCAGACCCCTATGTGCTGGGAATTTCTTCAGGAGCATCTTTAGGCGCAACAGCAGCAATTCTCTTTGGATTTGGTACCTTGTTTGGCTCTAATTCGGTTGGGATTATGGCGTTTCTGGGAGCTATGGTCACCTCTTTTGCAGTGCTTTTTATTGCCAATATGGGGAGCAGAGCCAATGCGGGAAAGCTGATTTTGGCAGGAATGGCAGTCAGCGCTGTGTGTTCAGCTTTTTCCAGTTTTTTGCTTTACATTGCCAATGATAAAAACGGAGCGGCAGAGGTAACCTACTGGACCATGGGAAGTCTGGGAGGAGCAAAGTGGGAAAATGTCCAGGTGATTCTTCCGGTGATTCTCATTGGAACCCTGATTTTCTGGAGTCAGTTCCGAAATCTGAATCTCATGCTTCTGGGAGATGAGGTTTCCATTACCCTTGGAACGGATTTGCATAAAGTTCGCATGATTTATATGATTTTATCGTCTCTGATGGTGGGATTTGCAGTATACTGTGCGGGAATGATTGGATTTGTGGGACTGATTATTCCTCATGTCATCCGAATGGTGTTTGGCACAGATCACAGAAGAATGATTCCTTTTAGTGGACTTTTAGGAGCTATTTTTCTTATTTGGGCAGATGTTATCTGCAGGATTATTTTGAAAAATGCAGAAATGCCCATTGGAATTTTTGTTTCAATGATTGGTGCGCCTTGCTTTATTTATCTAATGGCAAGGAAATCATATGGATTCGGAGGGGACAAGGGATGAAGGTAGAAGCAGAACAGGTAGAAGTCAGTTATGGGGCAAGAAAAATCTTAAAAGAAGTTTCTATAAATGCCGGAGAAAGAGAATTTGTAGGTATTATCGGCCCTAATGGAAGTGGTAAGTCTACGTTACTGAAATGTATGTACAGGATATTAAAACCGGAAAAGGGCTGTATTTATCTGGATGGAAGAGAAATGCAAAGTATGAGCGTGCGGGAATCTGCCAGAAAAATGGCAGTGGTTGCTCAGCATAATTATTATAATTTTGAGTTTTCTGTAAGTGAGGTGGTGCTTATGGGAAGGGCGCCTCATAAGAAAGCGTTGGAAAGGGATAATGCCAGAGACTATGAAATTGTGGAAGAAGCCCTGAAAACAGTAGGCATGTGGGAGTTTCGACAGAGGAGCTTTTCAACGCTGTCAGGAGGGGAGCAGCAGAGAGTTATCCTGGCAAGAGCACTGGCGCAGCAGACACCCTGTCTGATTTTGGATGAGCCTACCAACCACCTGGATATTACTCATCAGCTTCAGCTTATGAAACTGGTGAAACAGTTAGATGCCACGATTATTTCTGCGATTCATGACTTGAATATAGCGGCTGCTTTTTGCGATAAATTATATGCTTTAAAGGATGGAGAAATTGTGGGATATGGGAAACCGGAAGAAGTGCTGACCAGGGAGTTTATTCAGGAAGTTTATGAAGTAGAGGCAGAGATTGCCCGTGACAGGAAAGGGAAAATACATATTTTGTTTTTGTAGTTTCTTCATATTATAGATTTGAAAAAAGAATCCTCTTGTGGTAAAATGAAAAAGATTTAAGTTGTTTATAAAAAAGCCCAGAAATACAGGAGGTCTTAGAAGATATGGAACAGTATAAACAGGAATTTATTGATTTTCTGATAATGCTTTTCCATAAGTTGATGTAACTTCTCAAAACCTTGTATTTACTGGTGTTCTGCAAGATTTTGAAAAACGGTAAAGTGGTGTATTGTATCATAAAATGATATAGTTTGATATGAAAATGGTGTACTAAATGGTGTAGTAAATCGGAAAGAATTATTAAATTTGATAGCAAAATTTTAAGAGTGTCAGATTTGACATTTGAATAGGTATTTGTTAGAATAAGAATATAAAAAAGGCACTACTGATAGTTGGTTAGTCCAAATTATTTTTTACTTAAAAAAGTAACCGTAATCCTTTGGGCGAAGGGCGGTTACTTTTTTGATTGATTTATATACGCTATTAAAATCGTTACAACAATACTAAGTATCATTAGTACGATGGAGAGCATTTCGAAATCACTCATAAGTTAAGCCCTCCTTTCCCAGATTTCCTGCAAGCAGGATTTCTATGTAATCAGAGGGTTCAGTCCCTCTGTTGAAGGACTAACCGCCTACCATTCTCATGTAGTGCCTTGTCTTATTTTATCAAACTGACTGTCTTGTGACAAGATATTCTCTACTATTGTGCAGAAATAATTGAGAAGAAATTCTCACAACAGAATAAAGTGCTTGGAAATATTGAAAAGTTCGTTTAAAATCAAGGTTTGCAGACATTTTTCTTCAAAGAAAAGGTATCGTAGAATACCGCAAAATATCGTAACGGATTTTTAAAATGGAGTAAATATTTCAAGAAGACATGAAAGGAATGACGCAGATAGTAGAGATATTGTCTGCGTTATTTTGCAATTATAATGGTGCAAATAATTACAAAGTATGATATTATGAAAATAAACAAATTAGAATTTAACACGAACAAGATTTAATTATAGGAGTGTACTCAATGTGGCTTTTAGGGAGTATTTTTATATTCACATCACTATTAATTCTATACATAAAATATAGGGTTGTTTTTACTGGCGAAAAATGCAAAGGGAAAATAATCGACATTGTAGAACAAAATGCAGGTTATGTAGTAGGTGGTGTTAATGTCAAAAAGCATGCTTATATAGTATTTTAAAAACAAAAAATATCATACTGCACATGGTTGTATCTTTTTGTCATTGGGAAAGAGAAATATTGGAAAAGAAATTTCCGTATTTAAGAATGAAAAATATGGAAATGAGGTTTTCAAATGCTTTGATTTTCGTATAGAGATTGTTGCTTTGATAGTATTTTTATTTGGCGTTTTTATGATCTACTCAGCCTTATGATAAAGCCAAGCAGGTTTCAGTTTGAAAAGAAGTTATACGCAAAGAAAAATTTAGAAGTTATAGAGGAAACCATATGGAAAATTTAAGTGCATATAGATACTGTATCGCTATGAAAAAAGGTCGAAAAATATTAAATCTGATTGTGGGCTGCTTAATGATTCTTATAAGTATCATTCTCATAACCACAACTGTTTTTAGCTGTATTTTTATGCAGGAATTTGTTTATTACACATTTTTAGCAATATTCCTTATAATTATACCCCTACCTCTTTTTATTTTTGGAATTATAGGTATTGTCTCAGCTACAAAACGAGTTGAAGTTTATAAAGGAAAAGTGATTTATCATATTGGTTTTAAAAATAAGGAATATCGTATGTCTGATATTAAAACATCAAAAACAAAAAGTGAAACATATAGAACAGGATTAGATTATGGAAATATTGTACCCACCTACAGTTATGATAAATTAACTGTATTCTATGATAAAAAAGGGAAAAAGATTTTTAAATTTGGATTGGCATACGATAATGTAGAACAACTGAAAGCAGATGTTAATAATACTCAAAAAAGCATAGCAAAACAGCATAACAAGAACTAAATAAATTTCAGTTTGTAGCAGACAGTTTTTGGAGTGACTGTCTGCTTTTTCTTTTCAATCATAATTGATAGTAGTGCTATAAAATGGTTCATATCCATTGTGAAAAGACCATTTAGAACGGTGTAGATTGATTGTAAGGGTAGTAGTAGTTCCGTTGATTTGGTTATGTTCTGCTTCGATTTCCGCTACCACTTCATCGGTATTCCAGTATTGATATACGATAACTTGCAATTCGGTATCACGGTTAGCCCCATTGCTGAATGACATGCTGTTAAATACAAGATAATCGGGCAAGCTAATGTAATAGAGAACACCTGCAAGTAAGACTAGAACAATAGTGGCAAATAACAATTTCTTTTTCATTTTGACATACCTCAGTTTCTATATAGTTATAGGGATAATTATATAGTACCTCACTATATAGTGAATTACTACATAAAGATTTATTGAATATACTTTTATGTAGAGGTGAGGCAATGAAGTATGGACATTTGGAACTTCATATAGAGGAACTGCTGAAAGAAAAAGGAATTAGTAAGAATACCATTTGTAAAGAATTGGATATACCGAGGTCTAACTTTAATCGTTATTGCAGAAATGAATTTCAGAGATTAGACGCACAACTAATCTGTAAACTGTGCAGTTACTTGGATTGTGGAATAGAAGAATTGATAGAGTATGTGAAAGAATGAGAGCCTGTCGGATTGAAGAAAATTCGTGCAGGCTTTTGTTGTGGCAAGAAAAAAAGAAAATGTAGTGAGGTCAAGGAACAAGGCGAAGCCGATACGCCGTAGGGCAGTCCTTGACAGAACGGACACAGCCAACAGTACCATGATACAGCAGAGGACTTGAAAGGTCAGAAACCTTGCAAGTCCTCTTGTCTGTTACTGGGCGTTATGTTTTAAGTAAAGTGCTTCTTTCATCAGTTCCTTTTCAAATGCTTTGATGTGACAATCATGTACTTCATTGTCGATATAAAAGCAATCGTCAGCCTGTGAGTAGGCAAGTTTGGTAACTTTCGGTTCATAGGTCTTTGTATCAATTCCGTAATAGTAAATCGTGGCGGTTGTTAATACCATGTGAATACTTTCAAAATCTCTTGTAAAAATAGTATGCCTGTCGGAATAGAAGAAATCAGACGGACATTCATAGAAGTCGGAACTATCCCCTTTCAAAAATAAAGGTAATATGTGCATTGCATTTCCAGCACGATTGACAAGAACATAAAAGCGTGGAATAAGGGCGGCATATTGGGTCATCATGGCAATATAGATATCGTCTAAATTATCAAGAAGATACTCGGAGCAGGAGTTGTTATAAAAGACATATTGCAGGGCATTGTTATTTTGGTTTGTATGTTCCATAGGTACATTTTGTCCGTAAAGCCACCGCAAGTCTACATCTAAGGAGTCAGCAATCAGTTCCATTTTATCGGCTTTCGGGTTGTACTGCCCTGAAAGGTAGGAACTGAACGCTCCTTTGCTGATACCGGTATCTTTGACTATATCTACCTGTTTTTTATTTTTTGCTTTCATGGCAAATTTAATCCGTTCTGCGATTGTATTCATCTGAAAAAACCTCTCTTTCCATATCTCGTTATAACTTCTCATATCTTATCGTCTAAGGGCACTATACCACAAGTTCAGAAAAAAGAAAACAAAAAGTTCATAAAAAACTAAACTTTATATTGCAAAACGGATATACCTGTGCTAATATACAATTAAGTTCAGAAATAACTGAACTAAAAAACGACGTCGTAATAGTAAAATGAAAATATGAGAAACTGACCTATCGGTTCAACGGGGAGAAAGGAATGTGTATGCAGATTACATTGACAAAAGAACAGGTAAAAGAAGCCTTTGGAGAACTTCGTTTCATGGGTGCGGATAACTGTTACCGCTATGATAAAGACAGTAAGAAGAAAACAGAGGAAGTGGAAGCCTTAAAACTTCATCTTGGAAGCATGAAACTTGGGAACAGCGTGGATATTCGCTTGGAAGCAACGGAACTTCCGAAGATTGAGCCTTATGCTGTGGTGGAACTGGAAGAACCAGTTTATGCCCCTTATGTGCAGAGAGGAAACTTCCCTGTATTAGTGGAGAAGATTACCTGTAAAGGTATCCGCCCTGTTCCAAACAAAACTATGTAGGCGGTCAAAGTTCCTGTCCTCGTTCTGACGTACCAAACGGCAGGTTGAGGGCAGGGCAATGGCAACGCCGTTGCAGATAAGGAGGTTTGATAAATTTGGAAGAAAGAAGCGGAAGTTTTCTTCCAGAACTCCCCTACACTAACAGGGGAGTAATACGGCAGAAAGAAGAATTAAGTGCCTTGATAGATTGGTGTCAGATAACCATTAAGGAAGTTCCGTTAGAAGCGGTCATAGAAGATGTGCTGAGAATACCTATGGAACTTATGACGGTAACAGGCTATGAAAAGGGGATTGCAGGACATGAGGTTGTGGCAATCTTCGATAATATCAAGGTGCTAAAGCCGACAGGAAATGCACAGTATCAAGGCTTTCAGATTTTGATGAGTGGGAAAGGCTGTCGCAACTATGAGAATTTTTTACAACTCAATGAGGAAACATGGTTTGATTTCTTAAACAGAGTTTGTCAGTATCACATCAATTTTCCTCGGATTGATTTGGCGATAGATGATAGAAAACCGTATTTGAGTATTCCCGATTTAATTGTAAGGACAAAAGAGGGATTGCTTTCTACAAAACTAAGGGATATAGATTTTCACGACTCGGGAGAACTGAAAGAGGAAGTGTTTCAGAGCAAGGGTGGCAGTCTTTATCTCGGTAGTTCAGCCAGTAATTTGAGATTGGTATTTTATGAAAAGGGATATGAACAGAATAAAAAGTATGGAATAGAACTAGACGAAAATTGGAACAGATATGAATTGAGATTTCGGCAGGAAATGGCGGTAAGTGTCGTACAGGAATTATTGAGATATAGAGATGTGGCAGGACTGGCAATGGAAGTATTAAACAGCAAAATACGATTTTTAGAAAAGCCGACAGACAGCATGACAACACGAAAAAGGCTTTATCCAACCTATCAAGCATGGGCGGAACTGATGAAAGATATAGGCAAGGTGAAACTTACCATACAGCCACAGAAGAAAAGTTTGCAAAAGGTGTGGGAGTGGTTAGAAAAGTATGTTGCACCGTCTTTGAAACTGTTTGCTGAGGTTGGAAAGATAGAGAAAAGAGATTATATCGGTAATCTTGTAGCAAATGGAGAAATGAATATCACACAGAAGCAGTTGTATGATGATTATATAAAAGCAAGAAGATTAGAGGAAAGGGGGTAATCGTATCGAGAAAGCATTATTAAACGTAAAGGAACTTTCAGAATATCTAGGGATTGGTGATACAAAAGCAAGGGAGCTTTTACATAATCCATATAATAATTTTACGGTGAGGATTGGAAATCGTCTGTATGCTCACAAAGTAAGATTAGATAAATGGCTGAATAATCAAGTTGTAGAGTAAGAAAAGGACTATTTGACAGTTTTTCGTACATTTTTAAGGAAGTTCCTCGATTGAAATAACAGGAAATATATGATAAAATTGAGAAGATTTAATAGTTCTTTTCCCGATTTTGCTAGGAAAGGAGGCAGTGATGGGTAAATCACTTAACGGGAAAGAATTAGGGAATGGTATATCTCAAAGAAAAGACGGATTATATCAAGCCCGATTTATCAATCGTTTCGGTAAAAGACAGACAATTTATGCGAAAACTTTAAATGAGGTAAGACATAAGTTGCGAACCGAACAGTATAATGATGAAAAAGCAATCAATGTTGTAGATAAAAATATGACATTAGATGAATGGTTCGATATTTGGCTAAACACTTGTAAGAAGAATTGCAGAAGTTCTACAAAAGGTTCTTATATTACCCACTATAAGCGTATTCAAGGAGAATTAGGGTGGAGAAAATTAACGTCGTTGAACCTAATTGTTATGCAAGAAGCGTTTAATAAATTGAAAACAGACAATGCAAGGAAAAATTCTAAAAAGATACTGGTAGATATGCTGAATAAGGCAGTTGACACAGATTTACTTGTAAAGAATGTCGCAAAACAGATAAATACTGTGATTGCCAAAGAAGAGAAAAAAGAAAGGCGTGTTCTGACAATAAGGGAAACAGAGTTTTTCTTGGAACAGGCAAAAGGAACATTTTATGAAAATTTGTTTATTTTAGCGTTAGAAACAGGATTGCGAGTGGGAGAGTTATCAGCTTTACAATGGGAAGATATAGATTTTAAGAAAAAAGTTATCCATGTAAGGCATACATTGTGTTATTTCAGTAAAAATGGAAAATATGTATTTGAAATGCACGACACCAAAACAAATAACGGAAAAAGAACCATTCCATTGACTGCAAAAGCAATCAATAGTTTAAAATGTCAAAAACTGCAAAAACAGGAAATTATTCTAAAAGGCAAAACTGCAAAGGAAGAATTTCAAAATCTTGTTTTTGTTACAAAGAATAATCAGCCGACACAACAGTTTTTAATCAATCAATGTATGCAGTTGGTTATTCAGAACATAAACAAAGCAGGTATAGATTTTTCCCCCTTTACATTGCACACACTTCGGCATACTTTTGCCACAAGAGCAATCGAATGTGGCATGAACCCGAAAACCTTGCAGAAACTCTTGGGACATGGCACATTACAAATGACAATGGACTTGTATTGCCACGTAACAGAAGATACGCTGTTCTTAGAAATGGAAAAGTTTGAGAAAAGGTGTAGTTGAGTATGAAATGGTGTAAAAATGGTGTAGTAGGGGATAAAAATAGAAAATGAGGGCGTAAAAAGCCCATAAATATGGAGGTTTTAAGAGATATGGAAGCATACAAGCAAGAATTTATAGAATTCATGGTAGATAGTGATGTGTTAAAATTTGGAGAATTTACTTTAAAAAGCGGCAGAAAGTCCCCGTTCTTTATGAATGCAGGAGCCTATGTAACAGGTTCCCAGTTAAAGAAACTTGGGGAATATTATGCAAAAGCAATCCATGACAAATATGGTGATGATTTTGACGTACTTTTCGGACCAGCATATAAAGGAATTCCCATCAGCGTTGTTACAGCCATTGCTTACAGCGAATTATACGGAAAAGAAGTCCGCTACTGCTCAGACCGCAAGGAAGAAAAAGACCATGGAGCAGACAAGGGAAGTTTCCTGGGAAGCAAACTTCAGGACGGAGACCGGGTTGTTATGATTGAGGATGTTACCACTTCCGGTAAATCCATGGAAGAGACAGTTCCAAAGGTACGTGGGGCTGCCAATGTAGAAATCGTAGGCCTGATGGTTTCCCTGAACCGTATGGAAGTGGGAAAAGGGGGAGAAAAGAGCGCTCTGGAAGAGGTAAAAGATACCTATGGATTTGAGACAAACGCCATTGTCACTATGGAGGAAGTGGTAGAACACCTTCACAACAGAGAATACAAAGGAAAAGTTGTTATTGACGATACCCTGAAACAGGCGATTGACAAATATTATGAACAGTATGGTGTAAAATAAGAAAAAGGAAGTGTTCCTGTTATGAATGAAAAAGTTTATAAAACCATGACAAGATGCGGTGCAGGCAGCATTGCACTTGGAATTGTAGTTTTGGTTACCGGGGTGGCATCTGGAATCCTGATGCTGGTAAGCGGCGCCAGATTATTAAAAAGAAAGACGGAAATTACATTTTAGTCTGAAGGACAATACAAAGGAGGGGCTGTGAAACAGCCCCCTTCTGCATTTCTTTTATAGAATGAGGTTAGAAGATTGAATCGGGCAACAAAAAAGAAAATCAGAACAGCAGGAAGTCTGTTGTTTGTAATCTACATCCTGGCATTGATTTATTTCCTCTTTTTTGCAGAACGCTATGGACAAATGAGTTTTGAAGAGAGAGAATACCATTATAATCTGGTTTTGTTTCAGGAGATTAAGCGGTTCTGGACTTACCGGGAGCAGCTTGGAACCTGGGCTGTAATGGCCAACCTTTTGGGAAATATTATCGGATTTGTTCCCTTTGGTTTTATTCCCCCTGTCATTAGTTCCAATGCAAGAGGGTTTTTCTTTATTACATTTTCAGGCTTTGCTTTAAGTCTTTGCGTGGAGATTGCGCAGCTTATTACAAAACTGGGATGCTTTGATGTGGATGATTTAGTGATGAATACTCTTGGCACAGCCCTTGGCTATGTGGCCTTTGCTGCTTGCCATTTCTTATACAAAAAGATAAAAAGAGCAAGAAAAAGGAGATATTAATGGCAAAGAAAAAATATAAATATGCCTTTGCAAGACAGAAACATTCCCAAAAGGGAGTTATATCTACCGTATTTGCCGGCGTTTCCCTGGGGCTTTTCGGCATTGCCAGCGTATGCTCCCTGGTTTTTCATGGTAAGGGAGGCATGTATCTGGGAGCCATGGGGCTGGCAGCCATGGCACTTTCTGTGTATGGATTTGTACTGGGGCTTCGCAGCTTTTCCCAGAAAAACAGAAATCAGTTATATTGTAAAATAGGAGCAGTAGCTAACGGAAGCCTGATGGTTCTGTGGCTGGCGTTGTTTTTTGTAGGGATTTCATAGGAAAGCAGATGGAAAGAGGGTGAAAAGAATGGATGAACGTTTGAAAAAACAAATGGATTTTCTGCTGGAAGTGGATAAATTGAAATTTATTACCAGGCAGACGTATTTGTCAAATGGAGAGAGAAAGGAAAATGATGCGGAACATTCCTGGCATCTGGCTTTGATGGCAGTTCTGCTTAGAGAATATTCCAATGAGCCTGTGGATGTGGCAAAGGTTATGACCATGGTGTTAATTCATGACCTGGTAGAGATTGATGCAGGTGACACATATGCTTATGATGCTGCCGGAAACCAGACGAAACGGGAACGGGAAGTAAAAGCAGCACAGCGGATTTTTGGCCTGTTGCCGGCAGATCAGGAAGAGGAATTTCGTGCATTGTGGGAAGAGTTTGAGGCCTATGAAACGCCGGAAGCTAAATTTGCTCACGTGTGCGATAATATGCAGCCGTTTATGCTGAATCACGCGACAGGAGGACGTTCCTGGCAGGAGCATGAGGTGAAGAAATCCCAGGTGCTTGGAAGAAACAGCCGCCTGGCAGAAGGTTCAAAAACCATGAAACAATATTTTGATGAGATTTTGGCAGAGCATGTAGAAAAGGGAAATTTAAAAGATGAATGATGAATTAATGTTAGAACGTTTTACACTTATGAAAGACAGAATCCAGGAGATTCAGGGAGAAGAACTGGTAAAGGCTCCTTACAGGGATTTTTTTAAGAAAACAGCGGCTTTTCTGATACAAATGATGGAAGTAAGAGAAAAACTTCAGAAGGGGTGGCTGGACACAGCAGAACTTAGGGAACTGGAGGCAGATAATCAGGTCATGTATCAGGATATTTTACCTGAGCAGTATGAAAATTCTTATGGAAATCCAACTTATGCGAAACAGATGCTGGGAGAGGAATTTGGGCAGCTTCTGAGTTTTTTGTATACAGAAATCAGAGATATGATTGTTTTTGTTTATGAAGAGCGTCTGTTTGACATGACTGTGGTTATGGAATTGTTTATTCAGATTTATAACCTGTTTGAGGAAGAGACGGTTAGCGCTAAAGATGTAAAAGAAGCTATTTACTGGTATATCAGCGATTACAGTGATGAGATGGTTGGACGCAGAGTGCGGGAAGGCGTGGATCCTGATTTAGATTTTGCTACTAATATTATTATGAACCAGGATTTAACCGATCCCAGGTATTTGTATCGGTTTGGAGAATATGTGACAGAAAACGAAATCCGTATGTCACAGTTTTTAAGCAGTATGCCAAAAGAACAGTTAGAGGCTATGGCGCGCACTTTTACAGAAGGATATCGTACTGGGTTTGCTGCAACCAATAAGGATATCAGCAAGAAAAAATCCGTAAATATCCGGTTCCAACTGGGATTTGAGCCTATGGTAAAGGAAGCTGTCTTACAGTTTGAGGAGATGGGATTAAAACCTGTTATTTACAGAAGCGCAGTCCACAGAGTGAATAAAAAACAGCATCACAGAATCGGATATTATGGAGCAATCCCAAATCCTCAGTTTGAGTATGACCACAAAGATGACCAGGCTTTATGTCTGGACCACGAATTTGTCCAGAGGAGACTGCGGGTTTTGCAGGTAGCCTATGAACAAGTAAAAGATTTAGCCGGTGTCCATGGAGGTCCAGCCTGCATTGAAACCTTTGGAGAGACGCCTTTTGTGCCAAAACGAAACCCGGATGCATGTACCCTAAGCGCGCATCAGCAGAAATTACAGGTATCCTATGATAATGAAGCGGGACAGATTGTAAACCGCTATATCAAAGGAGAAGAGCGCAGTTTTACCATTATTGCTTATCCATCAGTGGAAATCGGCTCCAGATTTGAAGAGATTTTCCGGGAAACGGTGAAGTTAAATAACCTGGATAATCAGCTCTACCGCCAGATTCAGCAGTCTGTTATTGATGCACTGGATGAAGGAGAAAAGGTACACATTGAAGGCATGAATGGCAATGAAACCAATCTTACGATATGTCTTCATGAACTGAAACATCCGGAAAAGGAAACAAACTTTGAAAATTGCGTGGCAGATGTGAACATTCCTGTGGGAGAAGTCTTTACCTCCCCAAAATTAACAGGAACCAATGGAACACTGGCAGTATCAAAAGTGTTTTTAAAAGGCCTGGAATATCAGAATTTGAGAATTCGTTTCCAGGATGGCATGATTGCAGATTATACTTGCGGAAACTTTGATACAGAAGAAGAGAACAAGAATTTTATAAAAGAAAATCTGCTGTATCATCACGATACCCTGCCTTTGGGTGAGTTTGCTATTGGTACCAACACCACAGCCTATGTAATGGCAAAAAAATATAACATTGGACATCTGCTTCCAATCCTGATTGCAGAGAAAACAGGTCCGCACTTTGCTGTGGGAGATACCTGCTATTCCTGGAGTGAGGATACGCCCATGTATAATCCGGATGGCAAGGAAATCATTGCCAGAGACAATGAGGTCTCTATTCTTCGGAAAGAAGATCCTTCCAGGGCATATTTTGGCTGCCACACAGACATTACAATCCCTTATGATGAGTTGGGAGCAATCTGGGTGGAGCGAAGAGATGGAGGCCGGATATCCATTATTGAGAATGGAAAATTTGTATTAAAAGGCACAGAGCCGCTTAATGAGGCTTTTACTTCTTGACAAGATATAGAAGTCTAGGTAAAATTGTGCTGTACGAAAGAATAGGGACAGACCCTAAAAAGTATTCAAATAAAGGAGATTAATCATGGCAAAAGTTGGAATTGTTATGGGCAGTGACTCTGATATGCCTGTTATGAGCAAAGCAGCGGATATGCTGGAAAAATTCGGGATTGAGTATGAAATGACGATTATTTCTGCTCACAGAGAACCAGATGTATTCTTTGAGTATGCAAAAACAGCTGAGGAAAAAGGCTTTAAAGTAATCATTGCAGGAGCAGGTATGGCAGCACACCTTCCAGGTATGTGTGCAGCAATTTTCCCAATGCCTGTTATCGGTATTCCGATGCACACCACATCCTTAGGAGGAAGAGATTCTCTGTACTCTATTGTGCAGATGCCTTCCGGTATTCCGGTAGCAACTGTTGCAATTAATGGCGGTGCTAATGCAGCAATTCTGGCAGCTAAGATTTTAGCTACTTCCGATGCGGAACTTTTACAGAAATTAAAAGACTATAAAGAGGAATTAAAAGATCAGGTCGTTGCAAAGGATGCAAGACTTCAGGAAGTAGGATATAAAAACTATTAAATAAGGTGAACAACCCGTTTACTTAACGATTGGCAAGGCAATATACGGAACAATATATGGAGGATAAGAAATGGATTACAAGAAAGCTGGCGTTGATATTGAGGCAGGTTACAAATCAGTAGAATTGATGAAAGAGCATGTAAAGAAAACAATGCGTGAAGAAGTTATGGGTGGTTTAGGAGGATTCTCCGGCGCTTTTTCATTGAAGAAAATCAAAGAGATGGATGATCCTGTGCTTCTGTCTGGTACAGACGGATGCGGAACCAAGGTAAAACTGGCATTTCTTATGGATAAGCATGATACCATCGGTATTGATGCGGTAGCTATGTGTGTCAATGATATTGCATGTGCAGGTGGAGAACCGTTATTCTTCCTGGATTATATTGCATGTGGAAAGAACTATCCGGAAAAAATCGCTGAAATCGTAAAAGGTGTGGCAGAAGGCTGCCTGCAGTCAGATGCAGCGTTAATCGGCGGTGAAACAGCAGAACATCCGGGGCTGATGCCGGAAGACGAATACGATCTTGCGGGATTTGCAGTAGGTGTTGCAGAACGTAAAGATATGATTACAGGAGAACACTTAAAAGAAGGAGATGTTCTTATTGGTATGGCATCTTCTGGTGTTCACAGCAATGGTTTCTCTCTGGTTCGTAAAGTATTTGAAATGACAACAGAGTCTTTAAATACTTATTATGATGAATTAGGAAAAACTCTGGGAGAGGCTCTTCTGGCTCCTACCAGAATTTATGTAAAAGCGTTAAAGAGCGTAAAAGACGCTGGTGTGAAAGTAAAAGCCTGCAGCCATGTAACAGGAGGCGGTTTCTATGAGAATATTCCGAGAATGTTAAAAGATGGTGTTTGTGCGATTATTGAGAAAGATAGTTATCCGATTCCTCCGATTTTCACATTAATGGCGAAAAAAGGTGAGATTGAAGAAACAATGATGTACAATACTTTTAACATGGGACTTGGTATGGTTGTTGCAGTTGATCCGGCAGATGTGGAAAAAACCATGGAAGCTATGAAGGCAGCAGGAGATACTCCTTATGTGATTGGTAAGATTGTAGAAGGCGAAAAAGGCGTTCAGTTAGTATAAATGAAACAGGCAGGGTTGCAGCAGTACAGGCACGGCGGCAGCCCTGTTCCTGTTTGTTGTAAATATAAGGAGGATTGTTATGAAAAAGCTGGCAGTTCTGGTATCCGGCGGCGGAACCAATCTTCAGGCTATTATTGATGCCATTGCTGATAAGACCATTACCAATGCAGAGATTGCGGTTGTTATCAGTAATAATGCCAATGCATATGCACTGGAGCGGGCAAAAAAACATGGAATACCGGGGGTTTGTGTATCACCAAAATCTTACGGCACAAGAGCAGCATTTAATGAAGCTCTGCTGCAGACCATTCAGTCTTATGAACCTGATCTGGTGGTTCTGGCAGGATGTCTGGTAGTGATTCCGGAAATCATGGTAAAAGCATATCCAAATAAAATCATTAATATCCATCCGGCCCTGATTCCTTCTTTTTGCGGAACAGGATATTATGGGCTGAAGGTTCATGAGGGCGTTTTAAGCCGTGGGGTAAAAGTGACAGGTGCTACCGTGCATTTTGTAGATGAAGGAACAGATACAGGCCCAATTATTCTGCAGAAGGCAGTGGAGGTAAAACAAGGCGATACACCTGAAATCCTTCAGAGAAGAGTTATGGAAGAAGCAGAATGGAAAATCATGCCGAAAGCCATTGATCTGATTGTAAATGACAGAGTAGAGATTCAGGATGGTCTGGTAAAAATTCGATAAAAACAAAAGACAGGAAAGGGGCATTGGATTTATGAAAGTATTGATAATCGGAAGCGGTGGAAGAGAACATGCGATTGCATGGAAGGTAGCACAGAGTCCAAAGGTAGAGAAGATTTACTGTGCACCGGGAAATGCAGGAATTGCAGAATATGCAGAGTGTGTAGCCATTGGAGCTATGGAATTTGAGAAACTGGCTGCATTTGCAAAAGAACATGAAGTGGATCTGACCGTAGTAGGCATGGACGACCCGTTAGTGGGCGGTGTTGTAGATGTGTTTGAAAAAGAAGGACTTCGTGTGTTTGGACCAAGAAAAAATGCGGCTATTTTGGAAGGCTCCAAGGCATTTTCAAAAGACTTAATGAGAAAATACAATATTCCTACAGCAGGATATGAGAATTTTGAAGATGCAGATGCAGCTCTGGCTTATCTTAGAGAAAAGGCAGAATTTCCAATCGTGTTAAAAGCAGACGGTCTGGCTCTTGGAAAAGGTGTGTTAATCTGCAATACCTTGGAAGAAGCAGAAGAAGGTGTACAAACCATTATGCTGGATAAAAAATTCGGTTCTGCAGGAAACACGCTGGTTATTGAAGAGTTCATGACAGGCCGTGAGGTTTCTGTTTTATCTTTTGTAGATGGAAAAACTATCAAGACTATGACTTCCGCACAGGATCATAAACGTGCCAAAGACGGTGACCAGGGATTAAACACCGGCGGTATGGGAACCTTCTCCCCAAGTCCATTCTACACAAAAGAAGTAGATGATTTCTGTGAAAAATACATTTACCAGGCAACCGTAGATGCTATGGCAGCAGAAGGAAGAGAATTTAAGGGAATTATTTTCTTTGGATTAATGCTCACAGAAAAAGGACCAAAGGTTCTGGAATACAATGCAAGATTTGGTGATCCGGAAGCCCAGGTTGTTATCCCAAGACTGAAAAACGATATTGTAGAAGTGTTTGAAGCCTGTGTAGATGGAAAACTGGATGAAGTAGACCTGCAGTTTGAGGATAATGCAGCAGTCTGTGTAGTTCTTGCTTCTGACGGATATCCGGTATCTTATGAAAAAGGATTCCCAATCGAAGGTCTTGATACATTCAAAGACAAAGACGGATACTATGTGTTCCATGCAGGAACTGCGTTTAAAGATGGCAAGATTGTCACAAACGGAGGCCGTGTTCTTGGTGTTACCGCAAAAGGGGCAGATTTAAAAGAAGCCCGTGCCAATGCTTACAAGGCAACCCAGTGGATTCAGTTTGAAAATAAATATATGAGAAATGATATTGGAAAGGCCATTGACGAAGCGTAAAAAGGTGGCTGTATCATAGAAGACTGCACTGATTTTCAGAAAAGTGAAAGTCAGTGCGGTTTTTCTATCTGCTTGCGAAAACAGGGAGGGTATAGTAAGATAAAAATAGAAATCATAAAGGAAAGAAACAAAAAGGTAAGGAAGGTGAGAAGATGTCGGATGTGAGAAAGAAACTTCCCATTGGGATTGAAGATTTTGAAAAAATGTACTATGATGATTTTTATTATATCGATAAAACTGGACTTATCAAAGAACTTATGGAAAACTGGGCTGAGGTGAATCTTTTTACCCGCCCGAGACGGTTTGGTAAATCTCTGAATATGAGCATGCTCAAAAAGTTTTTTGAGATGGGAACAGATAAAAGTATTTTTGAGGGACTGGAAATCACAAAAGAAAAGCAGCTGTGTGAGGAATATATGGGACAGTTTCCGGTTATTTCTGTATCTATGAAGGAAATGAATGCGGGGTCCTATGAGATGGCCTGTAAAATGGCTGTGCAGGTTATCAGTGGAGAAGCAAGGCGTTTTCAGTATTTGCTGGAAAGTAAAAAACTAACGGATTATGATAAGGATGCCTATAGAAATTTGCTGAAAACAGACATGGATGAAGCTATCCTGTGCAGCAGCCTGAAACTTTTGTCAGAACTGCTCTGTAAACATCATGGAAAAAAAGTCATTCTTCTTATTGATGAGTATGATGTTCCGCTGGCAAAAGCATTTCATCAGGGGTATTATGAGCAGATGGTTCTTTTTGTGCGTAATATGTTTGGCCAGGCGCTCAAAACCAATGAAAACCTGCAGATGGCAGTTCTTACTGGGTGTATGCGGATCTCAAAAGAAAGTATTTTTACAGGACTGAATAATCTGAAAGTCTTGTCTATTGCAGATGTACGCTTTGATGAATACTTTGGATTTACAGATCAGGAAGTGCGAGATCTTCTGTCTTATTACGGACTTTCTCATAAATATCAGGAGATAAAAGACTGGTATGATGGTTACCAGTTTGGAAATGTGGAGGTATATTGCCCATGGGATGTGCTGAATTACTGTGACCTTTTAAGGGCAGACCCAGAGGCACAGCCCCAGAATTATTGGTCTAATACCAGTAGCAATGAGGTGGTAAAACGCTTTATTGAACAGTCCGATAACGGAAGGACAAGACTGGAAATCGAGCATCTTGTGGCAGGCGAGGTGATTCATAAAACCATACATCAGGAACTTACGTATCAGGATATGTATCAGTCCATTGAAAACCTATGGAGTGTTTTGTTTACCACCGGATATCTTACTCAAAGGGGAAGAGTAAAGGGGGATGAATTTCAACTGGCAATTCCCAATATGGAAATTAGAAAGATTTTTACAACTCAGATTATGGAGTATTTCAAAGAAGGTGTACGGAAAAACGGAAAGCTGCTGCAGGAGTTTACAAAGGCCTTGCAGCATGGAAATGCAGAAGAAGTGGAGAAGCAGTTTGGGGCATATTTGAAGAAAACCATCAGCATCCGGGATACTTTTGTGAAACGCCAATTAAAAGAGAACTTTTATCATGGGATTTTATTGGGAATTTTAGGATTTCAGGATCAGTGGGCAGTTTTCTCTAACCGAGAGTCAGGAGATGGCTACAGTGATATTCTGGTGGAAATTGAAGACGAAGAATTGGGAATTATCATAGAAGTGAAATATGCCCAGAATGGTGATCTGGAAGCAGGATGTGCTGATGCCTTGGCACAGATAGAGCAAAAATCTTATGAAGAAGTGCTTTATCAGGATGGAATGGAAAAGATACTGAAATATGGAATTGCATGCTATAAAAAGCGGTGCAAGGTGGTGCTGGATGAAAAAAATAGCAATTATAGAGGATGATCAATTGTTTCATGAAGCTCTTCAAAGAGCACTGAAAAAAGCAGGATATCAGGTGGCGGGGGCTTTTTCTCTTGCACAGGGATATGAGGTTTTAAAGGAACATCCCAGTCTTTTGATCATAGACAGAAATCTTCCTGATGGGGATGGATTGGAATTGTGCAGGAAGGCCAGAGCGTCTGGTGGTATTCCGGCATTGTTTTTGACGGCAAGAGATGAAGAAGAAGAAATGATAAAAGCCTTTGATTTCGGGGCAGATGATTATTTAGTAAAGCCTTTTTCCATGGCTGTGCTGTTGAAACATATTGAGGCAATCCTCAGAAGAACAGGGGAAAATCATGAAATTTTTCAATATGAAAATTTGAAAATAGACTTTGAAAGAAAACAGGTTTTTAGAGAAACAGAGGAAGTCAGATTGACTGCCAAGGAATATAAGCTTCTGGAAATTTTGGCAAAAAACAAAGGAAGAGTTTTGACAAAAACCATGCTTTTGCAGCAGGTGTGGGATGCAGAAGGAGCATTTGTGGAAGAAAATACAGTGAATGTAACACTAAACCGTTTAAAGAAAAAAATAGAGCCAGACCCATCAAATCCTATTTACATTACGAATTTGTTTGGGCTTGGTTATACATTTGGAAAGTGAAAATATGTTTCAAAAAAGAAAAGAAATGGAAATTATTTCCAGAGCTTTAGAAGATTTAATAAATGGAAAAACGCTGGAAATAGCGCTGCCAAATCAAGACACACTTCCGGCTAAAGTGCAGCATCAATTGGTGCGTTTATCGGATATCATCCGGGGAACACAGGAAAAGGCTTGGAAGGAACGCAATCAAATCAAAGAATTGATTGCAGAGACGGCACATCAGCTTCGTAATCCCCTTGCAAACATGGAAAGCTATTTGGAGTTGTTGCAAGAGGAAGAGATTAGTAGGGAAGAAAAAGAACTTTACCTGGAAGCACTTTGTGCATCAGAGAGCAGAATCCGTTTTCTCACCGAAGGTTTCATTAAAATGTCCAGACTGGAAAACCATATAGTACAGATAAAAAAAGAACAGGAAGATTTGACAGCTACGGTACTCAACAGTCTGCTTCAAATGAGGAAGGATGCACAGGAAAAGCAGATTGTTTTTTCAGTCCAGGGAGAGGAAGAGCTGTGTGTGTCTCATGACGCAAAATGGCTGGGAGAAGCTGTTTATAATTTATTAGATAATAGTGTGAAATATTCCCCAAATGGCAGCAAGATTGAGATAAAAATTTCAAAAAATGAGATGTTTGCACAGATTGCAGTAAGAGATTTTGGAGTGGGAATTGAACACGAAGAATTGAATTTGATTTTTCAGAGATTTTATCGTGGAAAGAGGGCAGAAAATCAACCAGGCTTTGGTCTGGGGTTATATCTTGCCAGAGAAATTGTTTTACAGCATGGCGGTTTTATGAAAGCAAAAGAAAAGGAAAAAGGTTTGGAAATCTCCATATTTTTACCGGTTTGATTTTGACAATAATTTGTTTTTGTAAGGAGTTTGTAAGTAGTGTCTGCTAGGATAAAACTTGTAAAAACAAATCGAAGAATGATACAGTGAGGTGAAAATATGGAAGTATTAAAAACAGTAAATCTAAAGAAAATCTATCAAGTGCCTTCCGGAGATGTTCGGGCGCTTGATGGAGTGAACCTTTCTATTGAAGAGGGGGAATTTGTAGCAATTGTAGGCTCTTCTGGTTCGGGGAAAACAACCCTTTTGAATCTATTGGGAGGTCTTGATAAGCCCAGTGAAGGGAGTATTTATGTTCGGGGCAAAAAGCTGGAAGATATGGAGAGTGAAGAGCTTACTATATTCCGAAGGAGAAATATTGGCTTTGTATTTCAAAACTATAATCTGCTTCCGATTTTGAATGTGTATGAGAATATTACCTTGCCTATGAAACTGGATGGAATGAGGGTGGATGAGGAATTTTTGAATCATATGATAGACAGTTTAAAGCTGCGTGAAAAGTTATATCATATGCCGGAAACCTTATCAGGAGGACAACAGCAGAGGGTGGCAATTGCAAGGGCCTTGTCCACAAAACCTGCGGTACTTCTCTGCGATGAACCCACAGGAAATCTGGATTCTGTCACGGGAATGGAGGTAGTGGGACTTTTAAAGTCCAGTGCCTATGAGTTTCATCAGACCATTGTAGTTGTGACTCATAATGAGGAAATTGCACAGATGGCTGACCGGATAATCCGCATTGAGGATGGAAAGGTCAAGTGTGATACTTATGAAGAATAATAACAGAGAAATCATCAGCCTTCTGGCAAAGAACATGTATCGGGCCAATGTGGTACGAAACCGTATTTTAATTACAGCAATTGCACTTGTGGTTATCATGTTGTTTGGTGTATTCGGTCTGTCTATTGGAAAAATCAAAACAGATTATCTTTTATATGTCCGCAATTCAGGAACAGCAGCTTATACAACTTTAGAACGGGCGACAGAAGAACAACGCAGGGAAATAGAAGGTCTGGACTATATTAAAGAAACAGGAACGGTAGTCTATATAGGACATACAGATAATTTTGCAGCAGAAGTTTTGGATACAAAAGCCTACGAAAAAATACAGAAACCAGCTTATACAGATATTCATGGAACCTATCCCCAAGAAGTAAAGGAAGTTATGCTTCCTATGCGTGCTTTGGAAGAGATAGGGATTTCCAAGCCATACATTGGAATGGATATTCCCTTGAAAATAACCCTTGTAAATGACAGTATAAGGGAAGAACATTTTCGACTTTCCGGATATTATACAGAATATGTAGACCCCATGGTCGGAGCACCAAGAGGATATTTTTCTCAGGCTTTTTTAGATGGGCTAAAGCTGAATATTCAGGAAAATACCACGCTTTTAATACAACAAAAAGATACCATAACAGATGAAAAGATAGAAGAAAGACTTTACCAAGATGTGACCATGGCAGATGACAGCCAGCAGTTTTTCGGAGGAAATGCGATTACCTACCAGGCTGTTTTTGATTTGGCAGGAGGGTTTGATACAGGGATTTTTCTGGTAGTTATGATTCTCATAGGTGCCTATCTTCTTATTCATAATGTGCTTCAAATTTCCCTTTCCAGGGATATCCGGCAATATGGACTTTTAAAAGTTTTGGGAACAACAGGCGTGCAGATTCGCAAGGTAGTTTACCGGCAGATATGGAAAATGATAATGATAGGGAGTCTCATAGGCAGTGTAACCGGAAGCGTACTTATGGTGACTGTAGTGCCAAAATTGTTATCAGGGATGTATTTGAACGGTCTTGGTGAAGCCTCATCTATGATTGCATTTAAGCCCTGGCTTTTGAGTGCAGCAATTCTTTTTAGTGCGGCAGTTACTTTTTTTAGTGCATCCACAGCGATGAGAAAAATAGTGAATATGACTCCAGTAGAAGCCGCAAAGTTTTCAGAGGCAGATGCAGGAAAACAGAAAAAAATCAGACAATCCACCACGGGAGGAAGTCTTGCACAAATGGCTTGGAGGAATACTGTCCGTCAAAAAAAGCGCTTTCTGTTTACCGTATGTTCCTTGCTTTTGGGACTTGTCATAGCACTTGGAGCGGTGGTGATTTCTGCAGGAACCGATAATACCAATCGCATTGAGTATGAGAATGCGGATTTTAATATTCAATGCCAGATGAGTAGCATGCAGGCATCTCAATACGATGCACAGGAAAACTATTTTCCAGAGGAATTATGCAGGAAGATGGAAGGTCTGAAGGGAATTACAAGAAGTGAGAGAAGCAAAGGGGGTTACGGATGTGTATCAACAGAAGAAAAGGCCCTGGAGCTTTTCATGAAAGAAAATAAAACAGATTTACCTTATTTTGAGATTGTGGTTCAGGCAGTGGATGCAGAGTATCTGGAAAAGTTAGAAATATTTTCCAAGAAAGAAGGGCTTCCTTTGGATATAGAAGCTGTAAAAAAGGGAGAGGGCGTGCTTCTTTTTCATTATAATTTGTTATCTCAAATACAAAAAGAGGAAAGTGTAACATATACAGGAATGCCCATTACGTTTTATAATATGAATCACGAAAAGAAAGCAGAAATGAAACTGGCAGGTTATCTGAATGTGAAACAGAAACGGCTTCCAAAACTAAATACTACCTGGAATGGACCTGGTATTTTATACTTTTTAGCAAGTGAAAAAGGTTTTGAGAACATGGGACTTCCAAGACAAAATTTTGGTATGAAACTAACGGTACAGCCAAAAGCAGAGCCAATGTTGAAGGAAAGCCTGAATCAGATGATAGAGGAAAGAAATAGAACCTTCAGAAATCCAAAAGAAACGGAATATCAAGATGCCAGAACATTGTTTATGTCTGCAAAATCTGATATATTGAAAGCTGCAAAAGATTATATTGTTTCCAGCCGTATTGTTATGGGTGTGCTCTGTGGGATTTTGATTCTTATGGGGCTGGCAAATTATGTGAATGTGACTATGACAGGCCTGACACAAAGAAAAAGAGAATTTGCAGTCATGGAAAGTATCGGCATGACAAGAAAACAACTTCAAAAGATGTTGGTTTTAGAAGGAACTTTTTATAGCTGTGTGATTGCGGGATTATTGATTACAGTGGGGAGTTTGTGTTTAGCTGGCATTGCTTATGTGATGAAACAGAGGATTGCGTATTTTCATTTTTCCTATCCGTTTTGGGCTTTGTTTTTGTGCATTGTTGTTCTTTTTGTAAGTTGTACAGGAATTCCTCTTTTTATGTATCATAAGAATCAGAAATTGAATAAATACCAGGAGATGATAAGATGAACCGGGGAGATGATGAAATCTGGAATGCTGCAAATACCATATATATATGCAGCACTTTCTGAGAAGGTAAAAGAAAAACAAAGAGAAATCATGAAGCAGGCGGAAATTTTGCTTCATGAAAGAAAAAAGATAAAAAGATAGAAATTTACAGGGGCGAGGCAAATGAGTCCTTGCTGGCGAGAAGCACTTATTATATACTGTCTATAGAAAGAGAAAGGGCAGGAAACTATGTTTAGGAAAATTGAAAAGGAAAATCCCTTTGAGGAAATTCTAGACCAAATTATTGAAAATATCAAAGAAGGGATTCTGAAAAAGGGAGATGCACTTCCGGCAGAAAGAAATATGGCAGAGGCATTAGGGGTTTCCCGTCCTGTGGTGCGGGAAGTATTAAGAACCCTGGCTTTGCTTGGGATTATCAAGACAGTGAGAGGTGGGGCAAGTTATGTGTCTGAAAACCTGGAAAATAGTCTTATCGAGCCATTATCCATATTGTTGCGTCTAAACAACAGCAGCATATACCATAATCAGCAGCTTCGCAGTGCCTTGGAAGTAGGGGCTGCACGTTTGGCTGCCAGAAACTGTACACCGGTGGATGCAGCAGAACTTCAGTTAATTCTGGCCAGACTGGATGCTGCAGAGGAAGAAAAAACCAGGGGAGACTTAGACAGGGATTTGCACATTAAAATCGGAAAAATGGCTCAAAGCCCCATGTTGTTTTCGGTTATGAGCGCTTCTGCCCAGCTGACAGAAAATATTATTACGGGAATCCGGAGTTATATGATGCAGAAACAACATTCTGTCTCGCCGATGGATGAACAGCACCGAAAGTTGGTGGACGCAATTGTGGAACGTCGAGAGGAAGATGCTGAAATCTGTATGAGGGAACATATGAAAGCAATAGAAGATATCATATTAGAAATAGATCGGAAAAAAGAAAATATAAAGGTCTGAAAACGGGAGTAAAAGCTGCTGCATAAAAGTGTGGCAGCTTTTTTTCGCATTTTTTACACGTGGTAATTGTCTTTTTTATTGCGTTTTCTGGTTTGGTATGGTACAATTTATTTACAAATTGGTCATACCAATATTATTAATGGAATACCAGGAGGTGGCGTTATGGGATACGTAAAATGGAGCTATCCGATTCTGGAACATTTCTGTTATGATGTGTTCAGAGCTTTTGGATTTAGCGAAAAGGAAAGCAAGGAAATCGAAGATGTACTGCTGACTGCGGACTTGTTCGGAATAGAAAGCCATGGTATGCAGCGTATGGTGCGGTACCACAAAGGAATTGAAAAAGGCACGATTCACCCAAAGGAAAAACCAGAAGTGGTGTTTGAGACACCTGTTTCTGCGGTAATTGACGGACATAACGGCATGGGACAGCTGATTTCTATTTTTGCTATGAACAAAGCGATTGAAAAAGCGAAAACAATGGGAATCGGTATTGTAACAGTAAGAGAATCAAACCATTTTGGAATTGCCGGTTACTACGCAAAGATGGCCAGTGACCAGGGATTACTGGGAATGGCCTGCACCAATTCCGAAGCTATTATGGTGCCTACTTTCGGGAAAAAAGCTATGCTGGGTTCCAATCCCATTGCAGTAGCTATGCCGGCAGAACCTTATCCTTTTCTTTTTGATTGTTCTACCACAGTGGTAACTAGAGGAAAGCTGGAAATGTACAATAAGATGAACAAACCTCTTCCACAGGGATGGGCATTAGACGCAAACGGACATGAGAGCACACAGGCTCCTATTGTACTGGAAAATATTGTTTCCAAACGAGGGGGCGGTATTATGCCTCTGGGAGGAAATAAGGAAGTGAGTGGAAGCCATAAAGGATACGGATATGGTATGCTGTGTGAATTATTTAGTTCCATTTTTTCCATGGGTGTCACATCAGAAAAATGTTGTACTTTCCCGGACAAAACAGGTATTTGCCATGGATTTGCAGCAATAAATCCAGAAATTTTCGGGAATCCGACAGAGATTAAGGCACACTTATCCGAATATCTGGAGGCTTTGAGGGAGAGTCCAAAAGCAGAAGGAGAGAGTCAGATTTATACCCATGGAGAAAAGGAAATTTTTGCAGAAAAGGACAGAAGGGAGAATGGAATTCCTGTAAATGACAATACTATGGTCGAGCTGGCCAATCTCTGTGCTTATCTGAAGCTGGATTTCCATTCTTATTTTAAGAACTATGAACTGCCAGGAGACGGAACGTTTTTTACAGGAAATTATTAATTACATTCATAGACAGAAAAGCAGGAATCAGGAGGAAGTATCATGGATTACGCAAAAGAATCATTGAGATTACATAAAGAATGGAAAGGAAAAATTCAGGTTGTGGCAAATGTGCCGGTAGAAACCAAGGATGACCTGTCTTTGGCTTATACACCTGGGGTAGCACAGCCTTGTCTGGAAATCCAGAAGGATATAGACAAATCTTATGAACTTACCAGAAGATGGAATATGTGCCTGGTGGTTACAGACGGTTCTGCCGTTTTGGGCCTGGGAGACATTGGCCCCGAAGCCGGAATGCCGGTTATGGAGGGAAAATGTGTGCTGTTCAAAGCATTTGGAGATGTAGATGCATTTCCTCTTTGTATTAAATCACAGGATGTGGATGAAATCGTAAATACGATTTATCTGATTTCCGGTTCATTTGGCGGTGTCAATCTGGAAGATATTGCGGCTCCCAGATGTTTTGAAATCGAGAAAAAACTGAAAGAGAAATGTGATATTCCAATTTTCCATGATGACCAGCATGGTACGGCAGTGATTACTCTGGCAGGCTTAAATAATGCTATGAAGCTGACCGGCAAGAAGAAAGAGGAAGTTTCTATTGTAATGAACGGAGCAGGAGCGGCAGCAATTTCCATTGCCAGACTGCTTTTGAAAGCAGGATATAAAAAGATTACCCTCTGTGACAGAAATGGGGCAATTTATGAAGGCAGAAAAGAGGGTATGAATGCAGTGAAAGAAGAGATGAGTAAAATTACCAATCTGGAGAAAAAAACAGGAAGTCTTGCAGAACAGATGAAGGGAGCAGATGTCTTTATCGGTGTGTCTGCACCTGGAGTAGTGACAAAGGAAATGGTAGAGAGCATGGCAAAGGATGCGGTTATTTTTGCCTGTGCCAATCCGGTTCCGGAGATTTATCCGGAAGAAGCCAAAGCAGCCGGAGCAAAAGTGGTGGCAACAGGCAGAAGCGATTTCCCGAATCAGATTAATAATGTTCTGGCATTTCCAGGAATCTTTCGCGGTGCATTTGATGTAAGGGCAAAAGATATTAATGATGAAATGAAAATTGCAGCAGCAGATGCACTGGCAGGATTGATCACAGAAGAGGAACTGAATCCAGATTATATTATTCCAAAAGCTTTTGATAAAAGGGTAGGTCCAGCAGTGGCGAAAGCAGTAGCCAAAGCTGCCAGAGATACCAAAGTTGCAAGAATATAAAACAGAAAGAGAATGGAAAGTGGGACTGCAAAAGCAGTCCCGTTTTTTCGGAGTAACACATATCAAGAAATCTCAATTTTAATGACTGTAAGCACCCCATCCCTTACAGAAAACTTGATTTCCATTCCAGCAAAGGGAAATCCATAGATGCGATCAGGGTCTTTCTGATAAGCTGGTCTTGGGTCCAGAGCCAGAACCTCTATCAGGGCATTCAGGTGTTCTTCCGGCATCAGAGCCTTTAGGGATTCTGCAAACTCTACATGCAGACGGTCATCCCTGTGAGTATCCGCAAATCCACCCGTAGCCTCCGGATGGCTGTCTGAAAAGGGAATATAGGGTTTGATGTCATAAATAGGGGTCTGGTCCATTAAATCTGCACCGGATAACAAGAGAAGAGGGCCATTTGGCGCATCCCAAAGGATTTTCTCCAGTTTGACGCAGGATAATCCCAAGGGATTAGGGCGGAAAGGAGAGCGGGTGGCAAAAACTCCTTTCCGCACATTTCCCCCAAGACGGGGAGGGCGCACGGTTGGAGACCAGGTGTCCTGTATGGATTCTGAAAATTCCCAGATGAGCCATAAGTGAGAGAATTCTTCCAGTCCTTTTAAAGCGTCAGGATTTCGGTATTCTGGTTCAAATATCAGCGTGGATTTCAGAGCGGGTACCAATCCGCTTTGTCTTGGAATCCCGAATTTGCTGGGAAAGTCTGTTGAAATCCGGGCAATGGGATGCATGAGATGTCCCTGGTGTTCTGTTTGCTTGTTCATGAAAATTCTCCTGCCTTCCTTTTTATTTCCAAATGACATTGGCTGGTTTACGGGGAGCACTGCGTTGGTAAGATACTTTCGGATATCCAAGAAGCATACAAGCTTTGATGGCTTTTCCTTCTATGCCAAGCCATTTTTTCAGCTCTTTATTTTCATCGGAAATCCGGGCAAGAAATCCATTGTAGAGTGCGCCAAGACCCTGTGAAACAGCCATTAATTCTATGTTCTGTGCTGCAAGTCCGGCATCTAATGGCCAGTCAGAAGTAATGTAAAGTACTGCAGGGGCATTGCGGAATAAATAGTCATCCTTTGGATTTGCCTTTCTTTGGCGGTTAAAGCTGATATAAGGCAGCAGTTCTCTTGGAATTTCCCTGTGATTTCCTTCTTCTAATTTCTCAATATACTCCCACACAAAAGTTTTTAAAACCGGTAGTTCTTCCTGAACAAAGATAAAATGACAGTCCTGGTTATTTTTTGCAGTGGCAGTATATCTGCCAGCCTGTACCAGAAGTTCTAATTTTTCCTGTTCTATTTTCTCAGTTTCATAAGAACGGATGCTTCTGCGGCATTTAATAGTGTGTAGAAGAGAAGCTGGGTTTAAGGAAAAAGTATCAGAGGAGCAGGACTCCACGTCCGCCATACCATATTCCGGGATACTTACTGCATTATGGGGACAAATAGAAACACAATGTCCGCATAAAAAACATTCTTTTTGTACCACTGCTTTTTTCTCCTGGATGCGTAAGTTTTTGGCAATGCAATCAGCCACACATTTGCCGCAGCCAGTGCAAAGGGTAGAATCTATAGTTACCATAAAGGTTCCTCTCTTTCTTGTTTGGAATACTTTAACAATAAAAGAAACTGGGAGATTTGTAAAGATACAAATTGACCTGTAATTACATCTATGCTATATTAAATATAACATTCTATAACAAAAGAAAGTAGGTGGAGCCATGTTTATCGAAATCGATTTTAACAGTGACGAGGCCATATACATACAGCTTTGTAATCAGATTATCATGGGAATTGCCACAGAACAGCTAAAAGTAGGAGATCCACTTCCCTCGGTAAGGCAGCTGGCAGATACCATTGGCATTAATATGCATACAGTAAATAAGGCATATTCCGTACTTAGGCAGGAGGGATTTCTCACAATTGACCGAAGAAGAGGAGCCATGATTTCCATTGATGGGGATAAGATGCGTGCTTTGGAGGAGATGAAGAGAGAGTTAGTAGTGGTTTTGGCAAGAGGTTGCTGCAAGAATATTTCAAAAGAAGAGGTGCATGCCTTAATTGATGAGATTTATGAAGAATATAAGTAATAAAATGAAACAGAACAGGAGACATACATGAAAGAGCAATATTCAAAACTGGCGTCTAAGGCGCTGAAGCTGGCAGAACATACTGCAAAGCGCTGCAGTCATAATTATGTGGGGACAGAGCATCTGCTGGCAGGACTTCTGGCAGTTCAGGAAGGAACTGCAGGACATCTTCTTATAGAAGCAGGAGTGAGCCAGGAGAAACTTCTGGAACTTATAGAGAAGCTTGTAGCGCCTTCTTCGGATGTGCTGCTTGCAGAGCCACAGGGCTATACTCCAAGAGCAAAACAGGTTCTTTTTGCAGCAGAGGCGGAAGCTGAGCGTATGCAGAGCAGAGAAATCGGTACGGAGCATCTTCTTCTTGCCATGTTAAAGGAGTATGACTGTGTGGGAGCAAGATTGCTTCATACTCTGGGCATTAATATCCAGAAACTCTATATAGAGATTATGAAAGCTATGGGAATTGAGGGGAATTTTAACCAAAATTCCTTAAAAGAGGATATTCAGAGCAGTGCAGGAAATACACCTATGCTGAATCAGTTCAGCCGGGACCTTACGGAGCAGGCTGCTCTTGGGAAACTAGACCCGGTGGTAGGCAGGGAAAAAGAAATTAACCGCATTATTCAGATTCTCAGCAGACGAACCAAAAATAATCCCTGCCTCATTGGAGAGCCTGGGGTAGGAAAAACAGCCATTGCGGAAGGTCTGGCGCAGCGGATTGTGAGAGGGCTGGTGCCGGAAAATATGGCGGATAAAAGGATTGTGGTTCTGGATTTATCTGCCATGGTGGCTGGTTCCAAATACCGGGGTGAATTTGAAGAGCGGATTAAGCGGGTAGTAGCAGAAGTTGCCAATGACAGAAGAATTCTGCTGTTTTTGGATGAACTTCATACCCTCATTGGAGCCGGCGGAGCAGAAGGGGCTTTGGATGCCTCCAATATTTTGAAGCCTTCTTTATCCAGGGGAGAGATTCAGTTAATTGGCGCAACTACCATAGAAGAATACCGCAAGCACATTGAAAAAGATGCGGCTTTGGAGCGGCGTTTTCAGCCGGTTATGGTAGAAGAACCTACCAAAGAGGAGGCAGAGGCAATTTTAAAAGGTCTGCTTCCCTATTATGAGAAACACCATGGAGTAACCATAGAAGACAGCGCCGTACAGGCAGCAGTTGCTATGGGAAGTCGTTATATTAATGATCGCTTTCTGCCGGATAAGGCTTTGGATTTGCTGGATGAGGCATGTTCCAAGGTACAGCTTGCGGGATATCAGACACCGGAGGGACTGTTGGAGGCAGAAGTGAAACTTCAGGCTCTTTATGAAGAAAAAGAAGAGGCAGTAAAGAATCAGGACTTTGAAAGAGCCAGAGAGCTTCAAAAACAGCAGGATGAAGCGGAAGAGCAGATAGAAAAAGCCAGAAAACGCTTTGAAAAACAGTGTAAAAACAAAAAACTGACAGTCACCCAGGAACACGTTGCTCTGGTAGTGGCGGAATGGACGAAAATCCCTGTGAAGAAGCTCACAGAAGGAGAATCCAAACGCCTGGCAAAATTGGAAAATGTGCTTCACAAACGTGTTATTGGCCAGAATGAAGCAGTAGAGGCAGTATCAAAAGCCATTAAACGTGGCAGGGTTGGTTTAAAAGACCCGAAACGTCCCATTGGCTCTTTCCTGCTTCTTGGCCCTACAGGTGTAGGAAAAACAGAACTTTCCAAAGCTCTGGCAGAGGCTGTGTTTGGCAGTGAGGATGCCATGATCCGGGTGGATATGTCAGAATATATGGAGAAACACAGCGTGTCAAAACTCATTGGTTCCCCTCCGGGATATGTGGGGTATGAAGAAGGCGGACAGCTCAGTGAGAAGGTGCGGAGAAATCCTTACAGTGTGCTTCTTTTTGATGAAATTGAAAAAGCCCATCCAGATGTGTTTAATATTCTCCTGCAGGTATTGGATGACGGGCATATTACAGACGCCCAGGGACGAAAAATCGACTTTAAAGAAACTATTATTATTATGACATCCAATGCAGGCGCTCAGGCCATTGTAGAGCCTAAAAGACTGGGATTTGGCGCAGTGAATGAGGAAGAAGCAGATTATAAGAAAATGAAAGACAGTGTTATGGAAGAGGTAAAACGTCTGTTTAAACCGGAATTTTTAAACCGTATTGATGATATTATTGTATTCCATATGCTGAACAAAGAAGAAATTAAGAAAATCGTGGGACTTCTTTTAAAGGAGTTTGTAAACCGCTGCAAAACCCAGATGAATATTGAAGTTAAGGTAAGAGACAGTGTAAAGGAACTCATTGCAAAAGAAGGCTTTGACCCCAAATATGGGGCGCGTCCGTTAAAGCGTGCGATTCAGAATAAAATAGAGGATGCCATGGCAGAAGAAATCCTGGAAGGTAATATGAAAGCAGGGGATGAGGTTGTTATCGGATTGTCTAAACAAAAGATAAAATTCACAGTAAATGCAAGGAACGACTAGAAAAAAAGAAAATTTTGTGGTACTATGTGTTTATTAACGAAAGACACAAGCGGGAGGACATGATTATGTCAGTGGTAAAAGAATTAATTCGTACAGAAGACAACGGAACAATTAGCTTTGGGAATTATGAACTGGCTCAGAAATCAAAAGTATCTGATTTTGAGTATGACGGTGATATGTACAAGGTTAAAACATATAATGAAATTACAAAACTGGAGCGTAACGGAATGTTTGTTTATGAATCTGTACCAGGTACGACTGTGTTAAATCTGGATACAGAAGAGAACAAAATGAGTTTCACTGTAGAAGGACCAAAAGATGCCCAGATTACAGTAGAACTGGAAGAAGACGCTCAGTACAAAATTGTCATTGATGGAGCAGAGGCTGGACAGATGAAGACCAACCTGGGCGGAAAATTATCTTTCAGTGTAGAACTGGAACAGGCAGAGCAGGTAGCAGTAAGTATTGAAAGAATTTAATGTTTCAATGTACAGACATTGACAGGCTGTCCCATGAAGCGGCAATTACGTTTCGCGGGGCAGCTTTTTCTTTTATTTTCAGGAATTGACGAGGATTAGTTATGGCAAAAGGGAAAAAAACGGCATTTTTTTGTCAGAATTGTGGATACGAATCATCCAAGTGGATGGGACAATGTCCGGGATGCAGAGAGTGGAATACTTTTGTAGAGGAGCCAGCTGCAAGCTGTGGTAAGAGTGTTTCCGGGAGTGTCAGCAGGAGCAATGGGGGAAACAGAAGTGAGCCTGTGCAGCTTTCGCATATTCAGATACAGGAAGATGACCGTGTAAGAACAGAAATTGAAGAATTAGACAGGGTGCTGGGAGGAGGCATTGTTCCTGGCTCCATGGTTTTAGTGGGAGGAGACCCGGGAATCGGAAAATCCACCCTTCTGCTTCAGGTGTGCCGGGAATTGACTTTAAGACAGCACAAGGTTTTATACATATCAGGAGAGGAATCCTTGCGGCAGATTAAACTGCGCGCCAGCAGAATCGGGGAGTTTAATGACCAGTTGCTGCTTCTTTGCGAAACCAATCTGGAACTTATCCGCAGTACCATTGAACGTACAAAGCCAGAGACAGTTATCATTGATTCTATTCAGACCATGTATAATGAGGAAGTATCTTCTGCACCGGGAAGCGTTTCACAGGTGCGGGAATCCACTGGCGTGCTTATGCAGATTGCAAAAGGCATGGGGATTTCCATGTTTATTGTGGGACATGTGACGAAGGATGGAAGTGTAGCAGGTCCCAGAGTGCTGGAGCATATGGTGGATACTGTTCTTTATTTTGAGGGAGACCGACAGGTGGCATACCGGATTTTGCGAAGTGTAAAAAATAGGTTTGGTTCTACCAATGAAATCGGTGTTTTTGAGATGCAGGAAAAAGGTTTAATCGAAGTGAAAAACCCTTCTCAGGTGATGCTAAACGGAAGACCTACAGATGCCTCCGGCTCTGTGGTGGTTTGCTCTATAGAAGGAACCAGGCCTATTCTCATAGAGATTCAGGCGCTGGTGACCAGAACCAATTTCGGGCTTCCAAGGAGAACCTCTGTGGGAATTGATTACAACAGGGTGAATCTTCTTATGGCAGTATTGGAGAAACGGGCAGGACTTCATCTGGGGGACTGTGATGCCTATGTGAATCTTGCCGGAGGCATGAAACTGGGAGAGCCTGCCATTGACCTGGGGGTTGTTATGGCTGTGGTTTCCAGTTTCAAGAATAAAGTATTGGACCCTGGAATCCTGATTTTTGGAGAAGTGGGACTTTCGGGAGAAGTCCGGGGTGTCAGTATGGCGGAGAACAGGGTAAGAGAAGCGGAAAAGCTGGGATTTACAGCCTGTATT